>Ga0315540_10000006_pt1 | contig 98056 bp, 100 predicted proteins | sample SalMarSW160110MG_FD_203677 | JGI IMG/M metagenome (GOLD analysis project Ga0315540, IMG submission 203677) | Salt marsh sediment microbial communities from the Plum Island Ecosystem LTER, Massachusetts, United States - Salt Marsh Sediment SW1601-10 ...
CCAGAAGCCAAAGGGTAAAAGCCTTCGCGTCGGGCCCCTGGGTCCTCGGGTCAAGCCCGAGGATGACACATGGGGGGAACGGGGATGACAGCGGGATGGATCCCGGGGTCAAACCGCAGGGTGAAGGCCTTCGCTTCGGGCTCCTGGGTCCTCGGGTCAACCCCGAGGATGACACATGGTGGAACGGGGATGACACATGGGGGGAACGGGGATGAAACATGGGGGAATGACGATAGCACGTGGGGGGATGAGGATGGTATGCAAGGCAATCGGTGAGAGGGCTGGAGCTTGATGATCAAGGCGGATGAATTCGCCGAGCGGCGCGAGAGCTTGCGGCGGGCGGTGGAGGCCGAAGGGCTGGCGGGGGCGATTGTCGTGTCGCGCGGCGGCGGCAGTCTCGACCGCTTTGCCGACATCTTCTGGCTGAGCGGCTTTTATACCCAGTTTCCCTATATCCCCGATGTGGCCGGCAACTGGTCGGGGCGGGCGCACGCGGTGATGCTTTTGCCAGTGAAGGGCGAAGCACGGCTGATCGTCGATATTCCGGTGCAAGGCGTGGCGGGGCTGCCGGCGGCGCAGGTCGAGTTCGCCGATTTCGTCACCGAAGCGGTGATTGCAGGGGTGAAGAAGGCGGGGCTGGCGGGCGAGGTGCTGGGACTGGTGGGGGCCGAGGCCATGCCGGCTTCCATGTACCGCGCCCTCACAGTCGGCCTGCCGGGGACCGGGTTCCGCGATATCCAGCCCGTCGCCAATGACTTGCGGGCGGTGAAGAGCCCAGCTGAGATCGCCCTTTTGCGTCGCGCCTCGCAGATCGGCTCGCGCATGATCGACGCCATGCTGGAGACGGTTTCAGCCGGCCGCAGCCACGGTGAGATCATGGCGGCGGGGCTCGACGTGCTGGTGCCGGCGCGGGGCATGCTCTACAACGCCTTCATCCGCTCCGGACGTGGCGGTCCTCGCCCCAAGTTCGTCAAATCGGCACTGCCCACCTGGGGGTCTTCGGAGGTGCTGGAAGACGGTGATTTCTTCTGCGCCGGGGTTTCCGGCATCCTCGATGGCTATTATTTCGACCTCGCCCGCTGCCGCCCGGTGGGGCTGGTCTCCAATGCCCAGGTCGAGGTGTTCGAGAGCGCCATATCGGTGGTGGAAAAGGGCATGGCGGCGGTGCGCGTCGGGGCGACGGGCGATGAGGTAATGCGCGCCGGCGCTGCCGAACAGGCGCGGCTGGGATTTCCCAAGTCAGGCAACTTTCAAGGTTTCGGGCACGGGATCGGGCTCGGGTGGGACGATCCGTGGCTGGCGCCGGGCGTCGCCGAGGAGGTGCGCCCCGGCATGGTGATCTGCGTGGAGAAGTGGCTGTTGCGCGACGGCTATGCGGCGGATTTCGAGGAAACCGTCGTGGTGGGGGAGGCGGGGGCTGAAAAGATCACCGATGCGCGGGTGAGGTGGTGGTAGCGGCCGGTGTTCGCATTGCGGTGGGCGTTACGGGGTGTTATCACCCGCGCCTGTCGGAGCATTTCACAGCAACCATTCACTTGAAGAGAGTTTTCATGTCGGTCGATCAGGCTACCGTGCGCCGCATCGCGAGCCTAGCGCGCCTCAAGCTCGAAGACGAGGACGTGCCGCGCCTCGAAGGCGAGCTCAACGCCATCCTCAAGTGGATCGAGATGCTCAATGAGGTCGACGTTTCCGGCGTCGAGCCGCTGACCTCGGTGGTGGAGATGGAGATGAAGATGCGTGACGATGAGGTGACCGACGGGCATATCCCCGAGGCGATCGTCGCCAACGCTCCGGCGGGCGAGGATCACTTCTTCATGGTTCCCAAGGTGGTGGAGTAGGCGCGCCAATGTCCGACCTGACACAGTTCACCATCGCCGAAGCGCGCGACAGGCTGGCGAAGAAGGAATTTTCCGCCGTCGAACTGACCTCGGCCTATCTCAAGGCCATGGAGGCGGCGCGGGCGCTCAATGCCTACGTGGTGGAAACACCTGATCAGGCGCTGGCCACGGCAGCCGAGGCCGACAGGCGGCTCGCTGCCGGCACGGCGCGGCCGCTGGAGGGCATCCCGCTCGGTATCAAGGACCTGTTCGCCACCAAGGGCGTGCATACCCAGGCCGCCAGCCATGTGCTCGATCACTTCAAGCCGCCCTACGATGCGACGGTGGCCGCCAACCTGTTCGATGACGGGGCGGTGATGCTCGGCAAGCTCAACATGGACGAGTTCGCCATGGGCTCGTCCAACGAGACCTCCTGGTACGGGCCGGTGATCAACCCGTGGCGGGCCAGGGGCTCCAATGCCGACCTGGTGCCCGGCGGTTCATCAGGCGGTTCGGCGGCGGCGGTTGCGGCGCACCTGTGCGCCGGCGCCACGGCCACCGATACCGGCGGCTCCATCCGCCAGCCGGCGGCCTTGACCGGCACCGTCGGCATCAAGCCCACCTACGGACGCTGCTCGCGCTGGGGGATCGTCGCCTTTGCCTCATCGCTCGATCAGGCCGGACCCATCGCCCGCGACGTGCGCGATGCGGCGATCATGCTGAAGTCGATGGCCAGCCACGATCCCAAGGATACCACCAGCGTCGATCGCCCGGTGCCCGATTACGAGGCGGCGCTGACGGGGGATATCCGCGGGCTTCGGGTCGGCATCCCGAAGGAATACCGCATCGATGGCATGCCGGAAGAAATCGACCGGCTGTGGCAGCAAGGTGCCGAGTGGCTGAAGGCCAGGGGCGCCGAGGTGGTCGAGGTGTCGCTGCCGCACACCAAGTATGCGCTGCCGGCCTATTACATCGTGGCGCCGGCGGAGGCCTCGTCCAACCTGGCGCGCTATGACGGGGTGCGCTACGGTCTCCGGGTGCCGGGCGACGATATCACCTCAATGTACGAGAACTCGCGCGCCGCCGGCTTCGGCACCGAAGTCAAGCGGCGCATCATGATCGGCACCTATGTGCTGTCGGCAGGCTATTACGATGCCTATTACGTCCGGGCACAGAAGATCAGGACACTGATCAAGCAGGATTTCGACAAGGCCTGGGGCCAGGTCGATGTCATCCTGACGCCGGCCACGCCGAATGCCGCTTTCGGCTTACAGGAAATGACCGCCGATCCGGTGCAGATGTACCTCAACGACATCTTCACCGTCACCGTCAACATGGCCGGGCTGCCGGGGATCGCGGTGCCGGGCGGGCTCAATGCCGAAGGCTTGCCGCTGGCGCTGCAGCTCATCGGCAAGCCGTTCGATGAGGCAACGCTGTTCCGCGCCGCGCAGGCGATCGAGGAAGACGCCGGGTTTACCGCGCGGCCGCAGCGCTGGTGGTGATCCATGGGCAAGCCGCCTGAGCTTTCTGAAGGCGAGGCCAACACATCGGCGCGGCGGGCCGAATGGACAGCACGCCACCACGATGCGGCAACCTCGGCGCTGATCGCAGCCGACGCTCAAGCCTTCCTGCACCAGTCGGTTTCCAGCCCCTGCCTCAACACCATCTCAAAGGCCGAGGGCGCCTATATCTGGGACGGGGCGGGCAAGCGCTATCTCGATTTCCACGGCAACAACGTGCATCACATCGGCTACGGGCATCCGCGCCTGAAGAGGGCGATTGCCGAACAGATGGACAAGCTGCCGTTCGCGCCGCGCCGCTATGCCTGCCGCGAAGCCGTCGACCTGGCGGAGAAGCTCAAGGCCATTGCGCCGGGCGATCTCTCCAAGGTGCTGTTCACCACCGGTGGGTCGGATGCCGTCGAGGTGGCGCTGAAGCTGGCACGGGCGGCGACCGGGCGGTTCAAGACCATCTCGTTCTGGGATGCTTTTCACGGTGCTGGCTTCGGGGCGGCCTCGGTGGGGGGCGAACAGCTGTTCCGCTCCGGCATCGCTGGGCCGCTGCTGGCGGGGACGGAGCACGTGGCGCCGTTTGCCTGTTATCGCTGCCCGTATGGCTGGCCGGCGCCCAATGGCAAGCCGCTGCTCGATCAATGCAAGCTGGCTTGTGCGAACATGGTGCGCTACGTGCTGGAGCGCGAGGGCGACGTCGCCGCCGTCATCGCCGAGCCGGCAAGGGCGGTGCCCTATATCCCGCCGCCGGGGTTTTGGGAGAGCGTGCGGCAGGCTTGCAACGACCACGGGAGCCTGCTGATCTTCGATGAAATCCCCACCGGTCTCGGCAAGACGGGGCGCATGTTCGCCTCAGAGCATGACGGCGTGGTGCCGGATATCCTGGTGATGGGCAAGGCGCTGGGCGGCGGTATCCTGCCGATTGCCGCTGTCGTGGCGCGGGGCGATCTCGACGTGGCCGGCGATTTCGCCATCGGCCACTACACCCACGAAAAGAACCCGGTGTCGGCGCGCGCGGCGCTCACTTCCATCGCCATCATCGAGGACGAGGGGCTGGTGGAAAATGCGGCAAAAGTCGGGGCGCACGCGCTGGAGCGGCTGGAAGAGCTGAAGGCGAAGCACGCCGCCATCGGCGATGTGCGCGGGCGTGGCTTTCTCATCGGCATCGAGCTGGTGAGCAATCGCGAAGCAAAGACGCCGGCGGGCGATGTGGCCGAAGAGGTGTTTTACCGGCTGCTCGATGCCGGGCTCTCGGCCAAGCTCACCATGGGCAATGTCCTGACCTGGACGCCGTCGCTGGTGACGAGCGAGCCTGAGATGGACTGGGCCATCGACCGGCTGGACGAAGTGCTGGGCGACCTCAAGTAGTCAGTTACAGATCGTCTTCAGGTCGGCGAAGGCTTTTGGCGACATCACCGGGCGGGCCTCGCCGGGGGGCAGGGGCTTGATCTTGTCGATGCGTTCGGAAGTGCCGGGGTGGGTCGAGAACATGTCGCCGATACCCGACAGCAGGCCGCCCGACTTGCCTTCGCCGGTTTTCTTCTGTATGCGGATGAAAAAATCGCGCAGGCCCATGGGATCGATGTGGCCTTGGGCCATCAGGCGGGCGGCAAAGGCATCGGCCTGGTCTTCGGCACTGCGCGAATAGCGCAGGATGGCCAGGAGTCCGGCCAGCCCGCCCAGCGTATCGCCGGTGGCGTTACCGGTGGCCAGCCGCAACAGAAGCTGCATGCCCATGACGCGCACGAACTGCGCCTCGGGGTGGCGGTAATAGACATGGCCCAGCTCGTGGGCGAGGACGCCGGCTACCTCGGCGGGGCGCCTGGCCTCGGCGATCAGTGAGGCTGAAACGACGATGCCCCCGCCCGGCAGCGCAAAGGCATTGACCACCGGCAGCGCCACCACCTTGACGGAAAACGGCGGGGTATCGGGCAGGCTTTCCGACAGGCGCTTGTCGAGAACGGCGATGGCCGCGCGGCCGGCGGGGCTGTCGCAGACCTTGTAGGACTTGACGACCATGTGCTCGATGTGGTCGCCGAGGCGCTGGCGGATCGATGTGGGCATGACGTCGGCGACCGTCTGGGGTAGGAAGCTGAGGACCAGATAGCCGATCACCACAAGGGCGGCGATGCAGGCTGCCGCAATCAGGGCCTGGCGCCCCAGGCGCTGCGGGTTGAAGCGCCGGGCAAGGTGGGGGACGGCCTTGAGGACGGCATCGGCGGCCGCCCCGGCGGGCACGATCAGGCGGGTCCCCGCCTCGCTGTCGTGGCGCAGCCGCAAAGACTGGCCGGCAAGCGGCGGATCGACGGCTGCAAGGCCGGGCCAGGTCCACAGGCGCACCTTGGCGGCGGCGCGATCGGTAATCTCGATGCCGCCTGCCATGAGATTCAGGGTGACATCGTGGCTGGCCGCCGTCTCGCCGTCGAAGAGTTGCGCGGCGAAGGCGGGCGTTTGCCTTTCAGAAGATGTCGATGTCGAAGGCATCGGCCAATCCCTCGCCGCGCTTGTCGATTCTGGCGGTCGACTGGCCGATGGCGGCCCAGTCGACAGTGCCTTCGGGCCTCAGGCGGTCGATAAAATAGCGCGCGCTGCGCTGCATCGCGAAGGGCTGGCCGAGCCCGAGGGTGAAGATGAGGATCAGTATATTGCCGAAATTGAGCCAGACGAGACTCAATGCCGTGGCGTTGAGGGTGAAGCCGGCCTTGTCGAAGGTGGTGTAGCGCGCAAAGGTGTTCATCTGGCGCGCCGTGTAGGCGGACCATATGAGGGAATAAAGGGCGATCAGGAGCAAGACGCCGGTGACGGTCGCCACGCCCAGGAGGGCGACGGACTTCGGGGCGGGACCGGTGCGGGTGCCAAAATCCCTGAAATATTGCGTCAGGTTGTCTCCCGACAAGGCGGCAGCCGCGGCGAGGCCGCCGACGATGATAGCGGCGACAAACAAAATGGTGAACCAGCATACGGCATAGCGGCGGTAGAGCGGGCCGCTGGCACCTGAAAAGCGGAACGGCATGGTGCCGAACATCGCCTCGTTGGCGATGCGGTGTTCGAGTTCGAGGTTCATGGCCGGGCTCGACCAGCCGAAGGTCACGAACTTGAGGATCAGCGCCGCGAGATAGATGAACGTATAGCGGGTGGGCGAGCCGGTGAGGGTGCCGCGGATGCCGCGCCACAGGGTGCGCGACAGGCGATAGCGGCGGGCCCGGTAGACCGCCATGCCATACAGCACCACGACGACCAGAGAGGCCGCCACGTTGGTGCCGGCCAGGGCCGGGCTCTCGGGGCCAAGGGTCAGATAGATCAGGCCGGTGAGCACCACGATCGGCATGAACAGCACCCCGAACACCAGCAGGGCGCCGAGGAACAGTTCGCGGCCGGTGCCGGTATATTCGAGCGGCTCGCCATTGATGTGGACGCACGACCAGATGTGGCAGCGCACCCGCGTCTTGGCCCAGAAGCGGTAAAGGGTGAAGGTGACGACATTCAGCAGCCAGTTGACGATGGCGATGCCCCACAGGCCGGGCCGGGGCACATAGGATATGGTCAAGGGCTCGCCCCTCGCGGCGGGGCGGGTTTCGACCGTGACGGTCATGGCAGGATGTCTCCCAAGCGATGCCGAAGCCAATGGGTTGGTGCAGCGTGCAGCCCCCACAATGCCAGATTGCAGGTTCAGGACTGGTTAACCGGCAAGCGGCTGCTCGTGCTGGCAGACCCGCAGCGGTGGCGGCCGCCGGTGACCGGGAGGCGACGGGAGCGGCTCTTTTTGTTGCAGAATTGCCACATGGCGTGGACTTTCTGCATCGGTAGGGCCGCGAGGCACATTTCGTTCTTCTTTCCGCCCCAAACCGTTCCTAGCGTATTCTGGCGTTCATGGGTGACGGCGAGGCAGGTGCGGTTCGGGCCTGTAACCTCCGTGAACCAGAGCAGGGGCGATTTCCTCCGCCGCCAATTCGCGGGGTGGTTTTCGTGATCGGGTGCCGGCATGTCTCGTGGGGGCTGCCGGGCCGAGGATGGAGTTTTGGGTCGCCGTCAATGATGAACGAATGCAGACAACAACAAGATTGAAGAGTGACGGAATCTCAAAATGGACGCTAAAACAGATATCAAGTCCAGGCTGCCCAGCCGCCATGTGACCGAGGGACCGCAGCGCGCCCCGCACCGGTCGTATTATTACGCCATGGGCCTGTCGGGCGAGGAGATCCACCAGCCGTTCGTCGGCGTCGTCTCGTGCTGGAACGAGGCCGCGCCCTGCAACATCTCGCTGATGCGCCAGGCGCAGGTGGTGAAGAAGGGCGTGGCGGCCGCACAAGGCACCCCGCGCGAGTTCTGCACCATCACCGTCACCGACGGCATCGCCATGGGCCACCAGGGCATGAAGGCCTCGCTGGTTTCGCGCGAGGTGATCGCCGACTCGGTCGAACTCACCATGCGCGGCCATTGCTACGACGCCATGGTCGGCCTCGCCGGCTGCGACAAGTCGCTGCCCGGCATGATGATGGCCATGTGCCGGCTCAACGTGCCGTCGATCTTCATCTATGGCGGCTCCATCCTGCCCGGTACCTTCAAGGGCAAGGACGTGACGGTGGTCGACGTTTTCGAGGCGGTGGGACTGCATTCGGTCGGCAAGATGAGCGATGAGGACCTGCAGACGCTGGAAGAAGTCGCCTGTCCTTCGGCGGGGGCCTGCGGCGGCCAGTTCACCGCCAACACCATGGCGATGGTCTCCGAGGCGATCGGCCTGGCGCTGCCCTATTCGGCCGGCGCGCCGGCGCCTTATGAACTGCGCGACCGCTTCGCCATGGCATCGGGCGAGATGGTCATGCAACTTTTGGCGCGCAACATCCGCCCGCGCGACATCGTCACCCGCAAGGCGCTGGAGAATGCCGCCGTCGTGGTTGCCGCCTCGGGCGGCTCGACCAACGGGGGCTTGCACCTGCCGGCGATCGCGCATGAATGCGGTATCGAATTCGACCTCTTCGACGTGGCCGAAATCTTCAAGCGCACCCCCTATATCGCCGACCTCAAGCCGGGCGGGCGCTATGTCGCCAAGGACCTGTTCGAGGCCGGCGGCATTCCCATGCTGATGAAGACGCTGCTCGACAACGGCTACCTGCACGGCGACTGCATGACGGTCACCGGCCGCACCATCGCCGAAAACCTGGCAGGCGTGAAATGGAACGCCGAGCAGGACGTGGTGCGCCCGGCCAGCGACCCGATCTCGCCGACCGGCGGTGTCGTCGTCCTGAAGGGCAATCTCGCCACCGAAGGGGCCATCGTGAAGGTGGCGGGCATGAAGGGCCTGAAATTTTCCGGCCCGGCGCGCTGCTTCGACAACGAGGAGGCCTGCTTCGAGGCGGTCTCCAAGCGCCAGTACAAAGAAGGCGACGTGCTGGTCATCCGCTACGAGGGACCGCGCGGCGGGCCCGGCATGCGCGAGATGCTGTCGACCACGGCCGCCATCTACGGCCAGGGCATGGGCGACAAGGTGGCGCTGATCACCGACGGGCGGTTTTCCGGCGGCACCCGCGGCTTCTGCGTCGGCCACGTGGGCCCCGAGGCCGCCGTGGGCGGGCCGATCGGGCTGCTCAAGAACGGCGACATCATCACCCTCGATGCGGTCGAAGGCATCATGTCGGTGGATTTGAGCGAGGCCGAGCTGGCGCGCCGCGCCAAGGACTGGAAGCCCCGCGACAACGGCTATGGTTCGGGTTGCCTGTGGAAATATGCGCAAACGGTAGGGCCGGCCCGCAAGGGCGCGGTCACTCATCCTGGTGGAGTGGCAGAAGGTGTTTGTTACGCGGATATCTAGAGTGCGCACCGTGCTGGGCTGGTGCCTGATGGTCGGGCTCGCGGGCGCGTCGACAGTGGGCGCGACGGCGGCGGATGATTCGACCTTCCTGAGCCAGTTTCATTCATTCGTGCCGGCCAAGCCGATGGTGGAACTGGTGCCGTCGCCCAGCGATGACTCGCCCAGTGAACTGGCCATGCACAAGGGCCTGATCGCCTATCGCAGCCGCGGCTATGCGGAAGCGGCGGGGTATTTCGAAAAGGCCATCAAGGGCGGCGAGCCGCTGGCGGCGTGGTATCTCGGCGAGATGTATCGCCTGGGTCTGGGCGTGCACCTCAATGCGGCTACCGCCATCAAGTTCTATCAGCAGGTGGCGAGGCTCTACGATCCCAATGAATCGCGGCCGCAGGTGCTGTCGTTGTGCGTCGACGCGGTGGCCCGGCTCGGCGATTATTATCGCGACGGCGCCACCGGGGTGCTGGCGGCCGATCCGATGCGCGCCTATCAGCTTTATTCGCTGGCCGCCATCCACGGCCATCCCGGCGCCCAATACGGGCTGGCCACCATGTACCTCAAGGGCCTCGGCCTCAATCGCAATCCCGCGCAAGGCATCAAGTGGCTGAAACTGTCCGCCAGCAAGCGCTACGTGCCGGCCCAGATGCTGCTCGGCGAACTCTACTGGAACGGCAAGATCGTGCCCCAGGACAAGGCCCGGGCGATCATGTGGTATACGCTTGCCGAGCAGACCGCGCATCCCGACACCCAGGCCAAGGTGATCGCCCGGCTGCAATCCCTGGTGAGCCAGGCCAGCGCGTCTGAACGCCAGGCCGGCCTGGCGAGAGCCGCCAGGTGGACCCGCCGCAACGGCTTTGCCCCCGACACGCCGGTGCCAGCCGACGCCAACTAGGGCGACGCTGCGACAACGGCAACCGGCCGGAATTTTGCATCCGGCCGGCGGGTGCCGGAGGGTCGCCGGTGGCTTCGGTTATTCCGGAACCGCTTCGCCCGATCCGCCCAGTTCGGCGGGAAAATCCTTCAGCTTGGGCAGGCCGTCCTTGATGGGCAGGACGGTCTCGGCATAGTTCACATGCACGCCCGGCTTGAAGTCGACACTGGGCAGGACGGCGGCATAGATGTCGATCAGCCCGAAGGTGGGGTGGTTGGTCATCACGTGACCGCCGCACTTTTTACAGAACTTGCGCTCGCTGGTGGGGTTCTTGGCGAAGGTCGCGAGGAATTCCGCGCCCTTGGTCACCTTGACGCTGTCGGGCGTCCACAGGGTGAAGGCATTCACCGGGCCGGCGGACCAGTGGCGGCAGGAGGCGCAGTGACAGTAGCCCATGGCGGCCGGCTCGCCGCTGGCCTCGACCTCGACAGCGCCGCAGAAACATTGACCCTTGTGGGTGTCAGGCATGTTTTCACTCCTTGGGTGATGCAGTTGACGTCACGTGAATACGCTACTCCAGTAACACATTCCGGCGATCGGCAAAGCGGTTGCATGCCGGCTGCCGGTTATGCGCTGCAAGGCGCCGCTTGGCGGGCGGGCGTCAGGGCGCGGTCCATGCTAGTGAACTGTTGGACAAAATGAAGGCTGGGGCAATGCCTTTGGCCGGTCGGGGCAACGGGACTTGAGAAACATTCATCTGCCCGCCGTGCTGGGCGCCGTCACCGAGCGCCGCCAGCGCGGCTTCGTGGCGCTGTTTGCGCTGGAGGCGGCGTGCCGGGCGCTGGTCATGACGGTGGTCCCTCTGAGGGCCTACGCGCTGGTCGCCGATGCCCAGATCGTCAGCCTGATCTATGTCGGGGTGACGATTTTGGGGCTCATGGTGAGCCTTACCGCGCCTATGCTCATGCACGTGGTCAGGCGGCGCGGCATGATGAGCCTCGGCGGGCTGCTGTATGTGTCGACGGCGGTGCTGTTCGCCACCGATACGGTGTGGTCGGTGATCGCCGGGCTGGCGGCCCAGACGGCGGCCACCACCATCCTCGAGGTGACCATCAACCTCTACCTGCTCGACCATGTGCCGCGCCGCCAGTTGAGCAGCTTCGAGCCCCGGCGCATGCTGTTTTCCGGCATGGTGTTCATCGTCGGCCCGTGGCTCGGGGTGTATCTCAACCAATCGGTGAAGGAAAACCTGACGTTTGCGCTGGTGGCGCTGACGGCGCTGGGCTTCATCGGCGTCTTCTGGCTGTTGCGGCTGACCGAGAACCCGGCGGTTACGAGCCCGCTCAAGGCCGCGCCGCGGCCGGTGCGCTACCTGCCGCGCTTTGCCCGCCAGCCGCGGCTGATGCTGGCCTGGGTGCTGGCGGTGGGACGCAACGGCTGGTGGGTGATGTTCTTCATCTATGCGCCGATCTACGTGACGCAGGCCGGCTATTCCGAGCAGGTGAGCGGCGCGCTGGTGTCGCTGGGGGTCCTGCCGATGGTGATGGTGCGCTACTGGGGCCGGCTCGGGCAGCGCATCGGCATCCGCCGCCTGCTCAACCGGGGCTACGCCATGGAAGGCGCGCTGACGGTTGCGGCCGGCCTGATGGCCGGGCTGCCGGCGGCGGCCATGGTGCTGTTGTGGTCGGCGGCGTTCATGGGAACAGTGATCGATTCGGCCGGCAACACGCCGTTTCTACGGTCGGTGCATCCGCATGAACGGCCCGAGATGATGTCGGTGTTCGCCACTTACCGGCACGGGGCGAGCCTTGCGATACCGGCGCTGTTCGCGGCCATCCTGACATTCGCGCCGCTGAACTTCGTCTTCATCGCCGGCGGCACGGTGAGTCTTTCGATGGCATGGCTGGCGCGCAAGCTGCCGAAACGGTTCTAGGGCTTCTGCCCATAGGGCAATTTGTTGGCCTCAGCGGTCGTCTTGCCGGCCTCGTTCCTGTATGCTCGGCCAAAAGCATGGAGGAGGTGCAACATGGCCAAGGCCGCCAAGCGATTTGTGGACGAGTGGGTTTCGAAAAATGTCGATGTGGCGAACGATGAAGGAAAGCGCCACGCGCTGACGCTTGCATGCCTGGCGGCGGCCGACAAGGCAGGCATCGCTCGCGCCGCCATCGAGGAAGAGTGCGGCGATCTCAACGCCTATATCGGCGATGCCATCGCCCGGGCGAACAAGGATGCGGCCGACCGCCTTGTCGGCCGGATGCGGGAAGACCCATCGGCCTAAACAGCTATCTCGACCACCACCGGCACGTGGTCTGAGGGCTTTTCCCAGGCGCGGACGTGGGTGTCGATGCGGGCGGAGCGAAAAAGGTCGGCGGCTTGCGGGCTCATCAGGATGTGGTCGATGCGGATGCCGTTGTTCTTTGGCCAGGCGCCAGCCTGATAGTCCCAGAAGGTATAGACGCCGTCTTGCGGCAGCGACTGACGCACCGCGTCGGTGAGGCCGAGATTGGCGAGTGCGTGGTAGCGGGCGCGGGTTTGCGGCAGGAACAGGGCATCGTGGGTCCAGTTCTCGGGATGCCGGGCATCGCGCGGCTCGGGGATGACGTTGAAATCGCCACACAGAAAGAACGGCTCCTCCAGCGCCAGAAGGTCGCGGGTATGGGCATTGAGGCGGTCCATCCAGGCGAGCTTGTAAGGATACTTGTCACTGTCGGGCGGATTGCCGTTGGGGAGATAGATGGCGGCGACCCTCAGCGTCCGGCCGCCGGCTGAAACGACGGCTTCCATGTAGCGGGCCTGTTCGTCGTCATCGTCGCCGGGCAGGCGGCGGATCACTTCATCGAAAGGTGCTTTGGAGAGGATCGCCACGCCGTTGAAGCCTTTCTGGCCGTGGGTGGCGACGTTGTAGCCGATATCCTCGATGGGGCCTGAGGGAAAGCCTTCGTCCTGTGACTTGATCTCCTGCAGGCAGCAGACATCCGGCGATGCCTCCTTCAGCCAGGCAACGAGGTTATCGATCCTTGCCTTGATGCCGTTGATGTTCCAGGTGGCGATGAGCATGGGGGCCCTTTTAAGGTTTGTTGCGGTGAGGCTGCCTTGACCTTAGACAGAAACAGGCCCGGCCGCCTAGCCTTTGGCGGGTGCTGCAATCCGGCTGCGCATGGCAATCAGGCCGATGAGCGCCAGGCCGGACAAGCCCGCGCCGGCGAGGAATGTCGCCTCTGGGCTGTAGGAATCCCACAAGGCGCCGGCCACCAGGCTTGCCGCCAGCACCGCCAGCCCACCCACCAGATTGAACATGCCGAACGCCGTGCCGCGCAATTCTGCCGGGGCGGTATCGGCCACCATGGCCGCCAGAAGGCCTTGCGTCAGACCCATGTGGAGGCCCCACAGCACCACCCCCACGGCCACGCCGGCAAGCCCTGTCGACAGGGCCAGCACCAGATCGGCGGCGACCAGCACGGCAAAGCCCGCTGCCAGGATGGCCTTGCGGTCCACCCGGTCGGACACGAGCCCGGCGGGGTAGGCGGCCGCCGCATAGACGACGTTCATCACCACCAGCACCGCCGGAGCCAGTGCCAGCGGCAGCCCGAGGCCTTGCGCCCGCAAGATGAGGAAGGCTTCCGAACAGCGCGCCAGGGTAAATACCCCGGCGATGGCGATCACCCACCAGCAGGCAGGCCCCAGGCGCACCAGTTCAGCCCGTGACAGCGGCGATTTCACCTCGCGCAGGCCTTGCGGCCGGGCGGGCTCGCGCACCGCGAAGATGATCAACGCCAGGGACAGGAAACCCGGCACGACGGCCACCCAGAAGACGGTCGTGAAGTTGTCCACGGTCAGCCACATCAGGTAGATGGCGGCGAGCGGACCGGCAAAGGCGCCGATGGTGTCGAGCGACTGCCGCAGGCCGAAACTGGCGCCGCGCAGGTCGGGCGGGGCGATGTCGGCGATGAGGGCATCGCGCGGGGCACCGCGCAGACCCTTGCCGATGCGGTCGACGAAGCGGGCCGCAAACAGCCAGCCGATGGTAGGGGCGAGCGGAAATACCGGCTTGGTGACGGCCGCCAGTCCATAGCCAAAGGCGGCCAACAGCTTGCGCTTTCCCAGCCAGTCCGACAGGGCGCCGGAAAATATCTTCACGATGGAGGCGGTCGCCTCGGCGACCCCCTCAATGATGCCGACGGTGAGCATGGAAGCGCCCAGCACCGTCACCAGATAGACCGGTAAGAGGGCGTGGATCATCTCCGAGGAGACATCCATCAGCAAGGAGACGCAGCCCAGCGCCCAGATGCCTGGCGGTATGGCCTTGAGGCGGGAGGCGGGTGAGGTGCCGGTCACGTGAGCTGACCGGCGCGGGTCAGATGGAAAAGCTCGTGCCGCAGCCGCACGAGGAGGTGGCGTTGGGGTTGTTGATGGCGAACTGGGCGCCCATCAGGTCGTCGACGAAATCGATCTCGGCACCCAGCATGTACATGATGGAAGTGGAATCGATCACCACCCGGGCGCCGTCGCGCTCGATCACATGATCGTCGCCGGCGGTTGCGTCTTCGAGCTCGAACTCGTACTGGAAACCCGAGCAACCGCCGCCGGAAACCGCTATCCTGAGCGCCTGCTTGTCGGGCTCGGTCTGAAGAATGTCGCGAATGCGCCCGGCGGCGCGTTCGGTCAGGGTGATCTTGCCGGTGGTCATGGACGGTCCTGGAATGTTAAGCATCATCATAGCACATGTTGGCGCCCGGCGGTTAATTGTCAATCGCTGCCCCGGTGCGCGGCCATGACGGCGATGGCCCGCTTCGCCAGCGATCCCGCCAAGAGCCGCGGGCGGCTTGTTGCCGAGCCGGCAAGCCCGCCGCGCACGCCGTTCCAGCGCGACCGCGACCGCATCATCCATTCCGCCGCCTTTCGCCGCCTCAAGCACAAGACGCAGGTGTTCGTCTATCACGAGGGCGATCATTACCGCACCCGGCTCACCCATTCGCTTGAAGTGGCGCAGGTTGCGCGCTCGATTTCCCGGGCGCTGGGGCTGGATGAGGATCTGACCGAGGCGCTGGCGCTGGCCCACGACCTCGGCCACACGCCCTTCGGCCATGCCGGCGAGCGGGCGCTGGATGAGCTGATGGCGTCTTTTGGCGGGTTCGACCACAACGCCCAGACGGTGAGGATCGTCACCCGCCTCGAACGGCGCTATGCCGCCTTCGACGGGCTCAACCTCACCTGGGAGACCATCGAGGGGCTGATCAAGCACAATGGCCCGCTGATCGATGCCGAGGGCAGGGAGGTCGGCGCCGGCGACGGCCGGCGGCTGCCGCTCGCCATCGTCGAGGCGGCGGCGCTCAGGAAAATCCCGCTCACCGGGTTTGCCTCGGCGGAAGCCCAGGTGGCGGCGATTGCCGACGACATCGCCTATAACGCCCACGACACTGATGATGGCCTCAGGGCCGGGCTGTTCGAGATCATCGACCTGGCGGATTTGCCGCTGGCGGGCGATGCCCTGGCGGAGGTGCTCAAGACGTGGCCGAAACTTCACCGCTCGCGGATGATCCACGAGACGGTGCGGCGGGTGATCTCGTGGATGATCGAGGACGTGGTGGCCGAAGCCCGCAAAGGCGCTGAGCAATTCGCCCCCGGTGATGCCGATGCGGTGCGGGCGCTGCCTCGAGCGCTGGTGAGGTTTTCGCCGCAAATGCATGAAAAGAACAAGGTTTTGCAGTCATTTCTCGCAAGCCACATGTATCACCACGACAAGGTGTCGATGATCATGGAGCGTGCCCGACGGGTGATCGCCGACCTGTTCGAGGCCTACATGGCCGATCCGGCGCTGCTGCCGGCGGGCTGGCGCGAGGACGGTTTTGCCGACGACGCCAGCGGATTTGCCCGCCAGGTGTGCGATTTCATCGCCGGCATGACCGACCGCTTTGCCCTCGACCAGCACAAGCGGCTGTTTGACCTCGATCCGCTTTTCCGCTAACGCCGGCACCCAAACGGCTCTTTTTCAAGAAGATTTCAAGATGAACGTCTATCAGCATTACGCCCTGGTGGTGGGAGACGCGCTCCACGCCATGACCGCGGCGGGCGAACTGCCGGCGGGGCTCGATCTGGGGCGCGTCGGGGTGGAATCGCCGCGCGATCCCGCCCATGGCGATCTCACTACCAATGCCGCCATGGTGCTGGCCAAGCCGGCCGGCCTCAAGCCGCGGCGCATTGCCGAGGGGCTGGCGGCTATCCTGGCGGCGGCCGACGGGGTGGCGAGCGCCGAGGTGGCCGGACCCGGCTTCATCAACCTCAGGCTGACGCTTTCCATGTGGCATCGGGTGCTGGGCTCTATCATCGCTGAAGGTGGGGGATATGGGCGCTCGGCGGCGGGGGCGGGCCAGAAGGTCAATGTCGAATATGTTTCGGCCAACCCCACCGGCCCGTTGCACGTGGGGCATTGCCGCGGGGCGATCTTTGGCGATGCGCTGGCCGAATTGCTGGCCGAAACCGGCCATGAGGTCACCCGCGAATATTACATCAACGATGCCGGCGCCCAGGTGGACGTCCTGGCGCGCTCGGCGTTCCTGCGCTACCGCGAGGCGCTGGGCGAGGAGATCGGCGATATCCCCGCAGGGCTCTATCCGGGCAGCTACCTGAAGCCGGTGGGCGAGGCGCTGGCGGAAAAATTCGGCCGCAGCCTTGCCGGCCAGCCGGAAAGCGAATGGCTTGAACCGGTGCGCGACATGGCGATTGCCATGATGATGGCGATGATCCGCGACGATCTCGCCCAGCTCAATATCCGCCATGACGTGATCACCTCGGAGCGCTCACTGCACGAGGGCGGGGCCATTGCGGCGACGGTAGAGGACCTCAGGGCGCGCGGGCTCATCTACCAGGGCAGCCTGCCGCCGCCCAAGGGGCAGGTGCCGGAAGACTGGGAAGACCGCGAGCAGACGCTGTTCCGGGCCACCGATTTCGGCGACGACATCGACCGGCCGCTCATCAAGTCGGACGGCTCCTATACCTATTTCGCCGCCGATGTGGCCTATGCCCGCGACAAGATCGAGCGCGGCTTCGATGAACTGGTCTACGTGCTGGGAGCCGACCATGGCGGCTATGTGAAGCGCCTGGAGGCGGTGGCGGCGGCGCTGTCGGGGGGCAGGGTGCGGCTGATCGTCCGGCTGTGCCAGCTGGTCAAGCTCTTTCGCGGCGGCGAGCCGGTGAGGATGTCGAAGCGGGCCGGCGAGTTCGTCACCCTGCGCGACGTGGTCGACGAGGTCGGCCCCGACGTGGTGCGCTTCATGATGCTGATGAGGAAGAACGATGCCCCGCTCGACTTCGACTTCCAGAAGGTGACCGAGCAGTCACGCGACAATCCGGTCTTCTATCTGCAATACGCCCATGCCCGCATCGCCTCGGTGTTCCGCAACGCCGCCGAGGAGGTGGGCGCCGAAGCCATCGACGATGCCGCCCTCGGGGCTGCCGACCTGGCGCTGCTGGATGATGATGCCGAGCTGCAGATCATCAGGCGGCTGGCGGAATATCCGCGGATGATCGAGCAGGCATCGGTGGCGCACGAGCCGCACCGCGTCGCCTTCTACCTGCATGACCTGGCCGGCGACTTTCATGCGCTGTGGAACAAAGGCAAAGAGTCGCCGCAATTGCGCTTTATTTTCAAGGATCAGCTTCATGTAACGGTGGCGCGGCTCGCCTTCTTGCGCGCGATTCGGTATGTTATCGGCAACGGCTTGCGAATCCTCGGGGTCAAGCCGCTGGAAGAGATGTAGGATCGGAACAGCAACATATGGATCAGGACAGCACCGGAAAGGGTTCTGGGGGCGACCGGCGCAACTGGCGCGAGCGGCTGGGGATCAACAAGGATCTGCCGCGGTTATCCGAAGAATTCAAGAGCGAGCGGCCCGCCGAGCGGGCCGAACCCAAAATAGGCTGGCAAGCCGTGCGGCCGTCACAGCGCCCGGCCGACCATCAGGCTACGCGCCCGCCGCAACAGCCTCCGCAGGCGGCCCAGCGCCCGCCCCAGCAGGCCCCCGAAAGGCGTCCCGGCGCACCGATCGTGCGGCCGGCACCGATGGCCCCGCGTCCGGCCGCCAAGGCAACGCAGCCCGAAGCGCACCGCAGTGTGCCGCAACCTGCTGCCGCGCCGCGCCAATCTGCGCCGGTACGTGAGCCGGCCGCAGGTGGCCAGGCTAACGTCCGGCCCACCGGGCAGCGCCCGCAGCAAGCGGCCGCTCCTGCCTCCATGCGAACGGTGACGCCGACCCAGCCGCCGGCCGATCCACGCAACGATCAGTTCGCCGAGCGGCTGAGGGTGCAGCGCGAGGCGGCCGAACGGCTGGCCAAGCAGCGCATGCAGCAAGCCCGCGCTCATGCGCTTGAAAGAAAACAGCCCGCTCCCCCGCCGCTGCAGCAGCCGCTCAAGCCAAACGCCGAGAGCGGGCCGAAATTCACCTTCGCCAAGGAAGAAATCGTCCAGGCGCAACGCGAAGTCGAGCCGGCACCGCCGCCAAGCCCGATTCCGGCCCGCACTGGAAGCTATGGCTATCAGCCGCCGGCCCAGCCGTATGGCCGGGTTCCACCGCCCGCGTATCAAGGCGGGACCTACCAGCCGCAAGGCTATGCACAGGACTATCGGCCGGCCGGCGAGCCCGGCACCCCGGTACCGCAGCGGCGCCAACCGCTGCCCGAAGACGATGCCGTCGAGGAGCGGCGCGGCGCCCCGGTGACGGGACGCGACCTGGCGGGCCCGCGCGGGCGTCCGGCTGCCTATGCCGAAGACGACCTGGACGATGTGTTCGATCAGGAGGACGAGCGCCTGCCGCGCCGCGGACGGGCGCGGGCGGAGGACTATTCGGCCGCCTACAAGGACTATGAAGACGAGTTCGAGGACGAAGAGGACCAGCGCAGCCGTGGCGGACCGCTGGTCTTGCTGCTGGCGCTGGTGGCCGTGGCGCTGATCGCCGGCGGGCTCATCTACTGGTATTTCAACCAGACCCGGCACGCGGCGGAAAAAGCCGGAAACGTGCCGGTGATCACCGCTCCGCAGGCGCCCGTCAAGACGGTCCCCGAGAGCACCAACAACGCCACCCAGCAATCGACCGACAATTCGGCGAATGCCCCCCAGCAGGCGGTGCGGCACAAACAGATATACGACCGCATCGTCGGCGACGAGACGCTCGAGCCCGAGCGCATCGTGCCGACCGAGGAGAAGCCGCAGATTCCGGCCACGCCGCCGGCGCCGAACTCCCAGAACAACGGCACGCAGAACAACGGTACCACCCAGCAGCAGGGAACCGACTCGCTGCCGCTGCCGTTGCCGCCGCCGCCCGACGCAAACGGCCAGCAGGGCCAGCTCAATGCGCCGCAAACCACCATCAAGAGCGAGTATGCCCAGGGTGTCGGACAAAAGCAGGACGTCATCGCGGTGCCGGCATCGGAGAATGCCGGCAGCGACCTGCAGACCGGCAAGATGGACAGTCAGGTCGCCAGCAATGCAATTGACCTGAAGGTGCCCGAAGTGCCCACCCAGGAGGCGGCTCAAAAGCAGAGTGACGCCGCCGCCCAGACAAACAGTCGCCAGCAAATCCAGACGAGCGATCAGCAGAAGCTGCAGCAGATCATCGAGACGGATCAGACGCCGACGCTGGTCACGCAGCCGCCCAAGCCCAAGGCGGTCGCCAAGACGCAGCGCGCGGTGGAGAAGAAGCAGGCGGCCGTGACCCCGCCTGAACCGATGCCGCGACCGCAAATTCCCGCCAAGCAGCCCATCGACCAGGCCACGGGACCGATTGCGCTGACCACGCCGCTGACCAACGGGACCCCGCAGTTCACCCAGCAGACCCAGGCGATACAGCAGACGGATACACCGACGCGCACGACAACGCGACACCTTGGACGTGACAGCGATCCGCTGGCCGGCCACAGGCTCCCGTTTTCCTCCGCGCCGAATGAGACCGCCCAGAACACCCAGCAGGCGACCGATCTCGCCACCTTCAACCAGCAACCGGTGATCCAGCCGCAACCCGTCATCCAGCCGCAGCAGCCGGTGATCCAGCCGCAGCAGCCGCTGGTGCAGCCGCAGCAGCAGGTGGCGAGCATCCAGCCGCCGCAGCAGACCCAGCCGCAGCAGACCCAGACCCAGGCGACGGGCTACGTTGCGCAGCTTGCCGCATTTCGCACCGAGGCCGAAGCCCAGGCCGAATACCAGAAGATTGCCCAGCGGCACGGCGGCCTGCTCAAGGGCCTGTCACCGGTTATCCAGCGCGCCGATCTCGGTGCCAGCGGCAGCTTTTACCGGCTGAGCGTCGGCACCCTGCCGTCATCGGACGCGGCGCAGAAATTGTGCAACGCCTTGATCTCCGGCGGCGAGAGGGATTGCCTGGCCAGGCGGATGTAGCGGCGGTTTTTTCGCACCCGACCGGCCCCTGCTGTGACGTCAGTACGCATTTATATCGATAAAGTCTCATAAGCGGTTTTCCCGACACCCCACCGAAGGAGCGCCCCGACATGGCGGTCAAGGCCTTCATCTGCGGCTGCGAAGGTTTGACGCTGAGCGCCGCCGAGGCGGCCTTCGCCACGGCTGAGGAGCCCTGGGGCCTCATCCTGTTCAAGCGCAACATCGCCGATACGGCACAGATCAGGACGCTCGTCACGGCGTTTCGCACCGCCGTCGGGCGCCCCGACGCGCCGGTGCTGATCGACCAGGAAGGCGGGCGGGTGCAGCGCATGGGACCGCCCAACTGGCGGGCCTATCCGGCCGCGGGCGCCATCGGGGCGCTCTACCGCGAGGACGCGCTGGCCGGCCTCAAGGCAGCGCGCGCCGGCGGCCGGGCGATCGCTGCCGACCTTTATGAAGCCGGCATCACCGTCGACTGCCTGCCGGTGCTCGATGTGCCGCAGCCGGGCAGTCATCCGGTGATCGGCGACCGGGCCTATGGCGATGATCCCCAAGCCGTGGCCGTGCTGGCGCGGGCGGCCGCGGAAGGGCTGATGGCCGGCGGCGTGCTGCCGGTGATCAAGCACATTCCCGGCCATGGCCGCGCCGATGCCGACAGCCATCACGCCCTGCCGCGGGTTTCGGCTTCGCTCAGCGAACTCGAACGGGTGGACTTCGTGCCGTTTGCAGCGCTTGCCGACCTGCCGATGGCGATGACCGCCCACATGGTCTACGAGGCCGTCGATGCCGAACGGCCGGCGACCCTGTCGCCCAAGGTAATGGCCGAGGTGGTGCGCGGGCTGATCGGCTATGACGGGCTGGTGATGACCGACGATCTCTCCATGCAGGCGCTCTCGGGCTCGCTGGCCGAACGCGCCGCCGCGGCAACGGCGGCGGGGTGCGACATGTTATTGCATTGCAACGGCCGCCTCGATGAAATGCGCCAGGTGGCGGCAGCCGCACCGGTGCTGGCGGGCAGAGCGGAAGACCGTGCCCGGGCCGCGCTTGGCCGCCTCGGGGCGCCGGATCGGGCCGATCCAGCATCCGGGCTTGCGGCCTTTGCTGCGCTGACGGAAAATGCCTGGGCGGGCGGCGATGGCAGGCGGCCCGATCGCTTGCGGATAAGCCGCCCCAGCCTCTCGCGCGAATCACTTGCAAACCGGCACAATAGGGGCGGAAAATAGGGGTGCAGCGGAGCGGACATGGTGACGACGTCGGACAAGCCGGGAAAAACCGAAGACCTGTGGCCGGATGGCGACGGGCCGGTGCGGCGTCCCACGGGCGATGACGATCACCTGATCGTCGACGTGGAGGGTTTTGAGGGCCCGCTCGATCTCTTGTTGCAACTGGCGCGCAACCAGAAGGTCGACATCACCCGCATCTCCATCCTGGCACTGGCCGAGCAGTATCTCGGGTTCATCGAACAGGCCAAGCGGCTGCGCATGGAACTGGCGGCCGACTACCTGGTGATGGCGGCGTGGCTGGCGTTTCTGAAATCGCGCCTGTTGCTGCCGCATAGCGGCGATGACGGCGAAGACATCCCGGCGGAAGAACTGGCCGCGCGCCTTGCCTTCCGACTACAGCGCCTGCAGGCGATGCGCGAGGCGGCAGCCCAGCTCATGGCGCGCAACCTGCTTGGCCGCGACGTCTTCCAGCGCGGGTCGCCTGAGCCGTTGGTCGTCAGCACCCAGGAAACCTATGCCGACAACCTGATCGACCTGCTGAAAGCCTACGCCGAGCGGCGCCAGAAACGGGCGACGGCGCGTCACTATACCGTCCGGCCGCTGCCCACCTGGTCGATCAAGGAAGCCCGCGCGGTGCTGGAGCGCCTCATCGGGGTGATGGACGACTGGGGGCCGCTGGATCAATGGATGGCCGATTATCTGATAGCGCCCGAACGCCGCCGCACGGTGCTGGCGTCATCGTTGTCGGCGGGCCTCGAACTGGCCCGCGAAGGCCACCTGGAGCTGCGCCAGGAGGGGGCCTTTCAACCCATATTCATGCGCCGCCGGTCACCGCGACCGGTGCGGACCGCCTAGAGGAGCCTGAAGATCCATGGCCAAGACAATGAGCCTGGTGCAATCCCTCGAACCCTCGGCCGATGAAGCCGACACCGAGGATGGCGTGGCAATGCATGCTGGCAAAGATGCCGCCCAGGCGCTGCGGGTGGTGGAGGCGGTGCTGTTCGCCGCCCCCGAGCCGGTGGCCGCCGATGACATCGCCACGGTCTTGCCGGAGGGAACCGACGTGGCGGCGGTACTGGAGGACTTGCAGCGCTTCTATCAGCGTCGCGGCGTCAATCTGGTGCAGGTCAGCGGGCGCTGGGCGTTCCGTACCGCAGGGGACCTGAGCTTCCTGTTGCGCCGCGAGGCGGTGGAGCAGCGGCGATTGTCGCGGGCAGCCCTGGAGACGCTGGCGATCATTGCCTATCACCAGCCGGTCACCCGCGCCGACATCGAGGAAATCCGCGGCGTCGCCATTTCCAAGGGCACGCTCGACACGCTGATGGAGATCGGCTGGGTCAAGCTGCGCGGGCGGCGGCGCACGCCGGGGCGGCCCGTCACCTACGGCACGACGCCCGGATTCCTGGAGCATTTCGGCCTCAACGAGACCGGCGATCTGCCGGGCCTCAACGAACTGAAGGCAGCAGGCCTGCTCGACCAGAACCTGCCGCCCGACTTCCTGGTGCCATCACCGCCGTCGGATGACGCACTGGGGCCGGATGAGGACCCGGTGGGCGAGGGCGAGGACCTGCCGGCGCTGGAAATGGATTTGCCCGAGGTGGTTGCCGGCGAGGACGAGCCGGCTTAAAGCTGTACCCGTTCGACCTCTGATCCCGAGGCCCGTTTTTGTGGGCTTTGCAAAACCGGCCGGCGATAACCATATGAGAATGAACTTTGAACAAGCGCAGCGATGCTTGTGCCGGCTTGGTTGCGGGGCGTCGGCGTTTTTGCGATAGTGCGGCCCAACGGATGGTCCCGAGGGGCCAGGACACGGGTTGAACCGAGGGAGTTGGAGATTATGGGTAGCTTTTCAATTTGGCACTGGCTGATCCTGTTGGCCGTGGTGCTTGTGCTGTTTGGCGGCAGCGGCAAGATATCGAACCTGATGGGCGATGTCGCCAAGGGCATCAAGAGCTTCAAGAAGGGCCTGGCCGAAGACGAGGACAAGGTCGCCGAAACAGCCAAGTCGATCGAGCAGGAAGCCGATCGGGCGACCAAGGTCGACGCCAATTCCCACAGCGAGGCCAAGAGCTAGGCTTGACCGGCTCTGGATGTGCCGCTCTGCCGGGGTCGTTTGCATCGGCGGCGTGGTGTTGCGCGCGTGAAGGATGGCGTCGCAGATGTTCGATTTTGGCATAGGTTCGGGCGAACTCATCGTCATCGCGGTCGTCGCGCTGATCGTCATCGGGCCCAAGGACTTGCCCAAGGTGTTGCGCACCATTGGCCAGTTCACCACCAAGATGCGGTCCATGGCGCGCGAATTCCAGCGACATCTGGATGAGGCGACCAAGGAAGCAGGCCTCGATGAGGTGAAGCAGGACATCAACAAGATGTCCAATTTCACCGTCACCGATCTCGAAAAATCCACCGCCGACATCAAGAGCGCCATCGAGGACAGCGTGACCAAGCCCGCTGCTTCCTCCGGCAACGGCGCCGAGGCCGATGTGCCGGCCGTCGCGGCCGAGCCCGTCAAACCCGCAAAAAGCGCCAAGAGCACCAAGAGCACCAAGAGCAAGAGCAGCGCGCCCGCCGCGGCGCCGGCGAAGGTGGCCGACAAGTCCGCCGCCGGCGAAAAAGCCGGCAAGGCGGCCGGTTAGTGGATGAGCCCGAGCACATGAGCAAGGATGACATCGACTCCTCCGAGGCGCCGCTGCTGGAGCATCTTGTGGAGCTCAGGACGCGACTCATCAGGGCTTGTGCCGGCTTCATCGTCGCCTTCATCGGCTGTTTTCTGGTGGCGACGCCGATCTTCAACTTTTTATTGTGGCCGTATCGCTGGGCCGTGGGGGGCGATGAACATGTGCGCCTCATCTATACCGCGCCGCAGGAATATTTCTTCACCCAGCTCAAGATCGGCATGTTCGGCGGCTTGTGCATCGCCTTTCCGCTGATCGCGGTGCAGATCTACAAATTCGTGGCGCCCGGCCTCTACAAGAATGAGCGCAACGCCTTCAAGCCCTACCTCATCGCCACGCCGATCCTGTTCTTTGCCGGGGCCAGCCTGGTGTTCTTCATCATCATGCCGGCCGCCTTGCGGTTCTTCGCCAGCTTCCAGCAGACCGGCGCCAATGGCCAGGCGACGATTGAGCTGTTGCCGCGGGTGAGCGAATATCTCAACCTGGTGATGACGCTGATCCTCGCCTTCGGCATCTGTTTCCAGCTGCCGGTGGTGCTGACGCTCCTGGGCCGGGTGGGGCTGGTGACGTCGGCGCAGCTCAAGTACGGGCGGCGCTATGCCATCGTGGCGGTGGTGGCACTGGCCGCGGTGTTCACGCCGCCCGATCCGTTCTCGCAGCTGGGGCTGGCCATTCCGTTGTGGGGGCTTTACGAACTGGCGATCTACGCGGTGAAAATGACGGAGAAAAAGCGTGCCGCCGAAGAGGCCGCGCGCGATGACGAACTGGCTAAAACCGATTAGGGCCGAGACGACGCGACACGATCGGCGGACGGTGGCGAATCCGGTTGACAAGACCCGGCGAGGCTTGCATAAAGCTGCCGGTCGCACCCGGCTCTCAAAGGCCGGGTGTGATCTGTTGCGCTGCCTAGATGCCGAATCCATCGGATTGGAGGGGTGCCCGAGTGGCTAAAGGGGACGGGCTGTAAACCCGTTGGCTACGCCTACGTTGGTTCGAATCCAACCCCCTCCACCAGCCCGGCCAACCGTCAGGCGATCGAGTGGGCGCAGACAGAAAACGATTTGCAACCGGCAGGTTGGTCGAAGGAGTTGAAGTACCCGCAGCGGGTGTAGCTCAATGGTAGAGCAATAGCCTTCCAAGCTGAAGACGGGGGTTCGATTCCCCTCACCCGCTCCAGGAAATCCTAAAAGCCGCGGTAGGGGAGCGGTCAGCGGCGAAGCAACAGCGCCTCAGTCGGACGAGATTGGCGGTCACCACCGCGAGAACAGGAAAGAGAAGATGGCCAAGGAGAAATTCGCGCGCACCAAGCCGCATTGCAACATCGGCACCATTGGTCATGTTGACCACGGCAAGACGACGCTGACGGCGGCGATCACCAAGGTGCTGGCGGAGACGGGCGGTGCGACGTACACCTCGTACGACAACATCGACAAGGCGCCGGAGGAAAAGGCGCGCGGCATCACCATTTCCACCAGCCATGTGGAATACGAGACGGCCAAGCGCCATTACGCCCACGTGGACTGCCCCGGGCATGCCGATTATGTGAAGAACATGATCACCGGTGCGGCGCAGATGGACGGGGCGATCCTGGTGGTTTCGGCGGCCGATGGCCCGATGCCGCAGACCCGCGAACACATCCTCCTGGCCCGCCAGGTGGGCGTTCCGGCGCTGGTTGTCTACCTCAACAAGGTCGACCAGGTGGACGATGAGGAACTGCTGGAACTGGTGGAGATGGAAGTGCGCGAGCTTTTGAGCTCGTACGAGTTTCCCGGCGACGACATTCCGATCGTGCGCGGCTCGGCGCTGATGGCGCTTGAGGACAAGAACCCGGAGATGGGTCGTGAGTCGATCCTCAAGCTGATGGAAGCGGTTGATGACTACATTCCGCAGCCCGAGCGTCCCATGGACCAGCCGTTCCTGATGCCGATCGAGGACGTGTTCTCGATCTCGGGTCGCGGCACGGTGGTGACGGGGCGCATCGAGCGCGGCGTCGTCAAGGTGGGCGAGGAAGTCGAGATCGTGGGCATCCGCAACACCTCCAAGACGGTTGTGACGGGTGTCGAGATGTTCAGGAAGCTGCTGGATCGCGGCGAGGCGGGCGACAATGTGGGTTGCCTGCTGCGCGGTGTGGAGCGTGAAGGTGTCGAGCGCGGCCAGGTCCTGGCCAAGCCCGGCTCGATCACCCCGCACAAGAAGTTCAAGGCCGAAGCCTACATCCTGACCAAGGAAGAAGGCGGGCGGCATACGCCGTTCTTTGCCAACTACCGGCCGCAGTTCTACTTCCGTACAACCGATGTGACGGGCGTGGTGACGCTGCCGGAGGGCACTGAGATGGTGATGCCGGGCGACAATGTGTCGTTCGAGGTTGAACTGATCACGCCGATCGCCATGGAAGAAAAGCTGCGTTTCGCCATCCGCGAGGGCGGCCGTACCGTCGGCGCCGGTGTCGTCGCCGGCATCATCGAGTAGGCCTTTTTGTGGTATTCGCGGTGCCGGAGGCGACCTGATTAGGGGTGTAGCTCAGTTGGTAGAGCGGCGGTCTCCAAAACCGCAGGTCGGGGGTTCGAGACCCTCCGCCCCTGCCACCGGCGATGAGGTCGAAGTGAAACAGCGCCACCCCGCCGCTCGAGGCGGTCAGGCCAACAGGTCCCATGACGGGGCTGAAAAGAAAGAGCATGGCAAAGACCAACCCGTTCCAGTTCATCCAGCAGGTGCGTCAGGAAACCGCAAGGGTGACCTGGCCGACCCGCCGGGAAACCATGATCACCACCATCATGGTGATGATCATGGTGGCGCTGGCGGCGGTGTTCTTCTTTGGCGTTGACGCGGTGCTGCACTGGGCGGTGGAAAAGCTGCTTTACGGCCTTTGAGGCTGATTTTGGCCGGATTTGGCGGATTTGAGAGAACATGACAAAGCGCTGGTACATAGTTCACGCCTATTCCAACTTCGAAAAGAAGGTGGCCGACTCGATCCGCGAGCAGTCGGTAGCCAAGGGCCTCGGCGACCTGTTCGAGGAGATCCTGGTGCCCACCGAAGAGGTGGTCGAGCAGCGCCGCGGCCGCAAAGTCACCTCCGAGCGGCGATTTTTTCCGGGCTATGTGCTGGTAAAGATGGAAATGACCGATGAGGCTTACCATCTGATCAAGAACACGCCGAAGGTGACAGGCTTCCTCGGATCGGATAAGAAGCCGATTCCGATCACCGAGGAGGAGGCCTTGCGCATCCTGCATCAGGTGAAGGAAGGCATCGAACGCCCGCGCCCGTCGATTTCATTCGAGGTCGGCGAGCAGGTGCGCGTTGCCGACGGTCCGTTCGCTTCGTTCAACGGTCTGGTCGAGGAAGTGGACGAGGAGCGCGCGCGGGTCAAGGTCGCGGTGTCGATCTTTGGCCGGCCGACGCCGGTGGAACTGGAATTCGGTCAGGTCGAAAAGCTCTAGGGATAGAGCCTTTCGGCCGGACTGTTCGTGCGGTGGGAGGCGGATATTCCGAGGGATTTGCCCCTTTGGAAATCGCCGGACCACTAACCTCAAGCAGCCGGTCCCGCTAACGGGCCGGCGAGGGAAGAAAAGAGATGGCAAAGAAGATACTCGGTTACATAAAGCTGCAGGTGCCTGCCGGCCAGGCCAACCCGTCGCCGCCTATCGGCCCGGCACTCGGCCAGCGCGGCCTCAACATCATGGAATTCTGCAAGGCCTTCAACGCCGCCAGCCAGCAGATGGAGCAAGGCGCCCCCATCCCGGTGGTGATCACCGCCTTCCAGGACAAGTCCTTCATCTTCTCGATGAAGACGCCGCCGGCCTCGCATTTCCTTAAAAAGGCCGCCAAGCTCAATGCCGGCTCCAAGGAGCCCGGACGCAGCGCTCCGGTGGGCAAGGTCACCATGGCTCAGGTGCGCGAGATCGCCGAAAAGAAGCTTGTCGACCTGAACGCCCGCGATATCGATGCCGCCGCCAAGATCATTTCCGGCTCGGCACGGTCCATGGGTATCGAGGTGGTGGGATAACGGTCATGACAAAGATTGCAAAAAGAGTTGCCGCTACCCGCGAAGGGCTGGACCGCAACAAGGCCTACAGCCTCGATGAGGCGGTGAAGCTGATCAAGGCGCGTTCCACCGCCAAGTTCGACGAGACCGTCGAGGTGGCGCTCAACTTAGGGGTAGACCCGCGCCATGCCGACCAGATGGTGCGCGGGGTGTGCCTGTTGCCCAACGGTTCGGGCCGCACGGTGCGCGTGGCGGTGTTCGCCAAGGGCGACAAGGCCGAAGAGGCCAAGAAGGCCGGCGCCGACATCGTCGGGGCAGAGGATCTTGTGGAAGCCATCCAGAAGGGCCAGATCAACTTCGATCGCGCCATCGCCTCGCCCGACATGATGCCGCTGGTCGGCCGCCTCGGCAAGGTTCTGGGCCCGCGCGGCCTGATGCCGAACCCCAAGGTCGGCACCGTGACGCCGGATGTGGCGGGCGCGGTGAAGGCGGCCAAGGGCGGTTCGGTGGAATTCCGGGTGGAAAAGGCCGGCATCGTGCATGGCGGCGTCGGCAAGGCGAGCTTTGCCGAAGATGCCATCGCCGGCAACATCAAGGCTTTCGTCGATGCGGTGGTCAAGGCCAAGCCGCAGGGCTCGAAGGGTACGTATCTGAAGAAGGTTTCGCTCAGCTCCACCATGGGGCCGGGCGTCAAGGTCGATCTGGCAACCTTGTCGGTCGCCATCGGCTGAGTTGTTGTTTTTGGGTTTCCGGTGGTGGGAAAACGCTTTTCCCGCAACCGGTTGGCCGCAGGTTCTTGAGAGTTTGAATCAAGGATTTGCGCGCCGAACCTGTCCGAGATTGCAGGCGCAGGGCCGTCTTTCGAGACGGTGCTGCTTAAAAGTCCAGCCTGCATGAGATGGGTGTGAAGACGGATTTGGCTCCAAAGCCGGGAAAAAACCGGGATGAGGGGCGGATCGGTTCGAACATCTCCAGTCCCTGTGTGTGGCCGGCATCGCCGGCGAAACAAGGGGGCGGGCAGGCGAGTGAGCGCCGCTTGGAAGCGTTTCACCTGCCAGTTTGCGGTCGGTGATGGCGTTTCCGGCGGTTGGTCCACCGGCCCTTTTCAGCCGATGGCTCCCTATCAAGGGGGCCGGAGGCCAAAGGGCCAAACTGGAGAGAGCAAGTGGATAGAGCCGAAAAGAAAGAGCTCGTCACGACCCTCAATGAGGTGTTTGCAAACACCGGGGTGATCGTCGTGGCCCACAATCTCGGCCTCACGGTTCCGCAGATGAACGATCTGCGTGGCCGCATGGCCGAAGCCGGCGGGCGATTGAAAGTCGCCAAGAACCGCCTGGTACGGCTTGCTCTTGACGGCACTCAGGCCGCGGGATTGAGCGATATCCTGACGGGTCCCACGATGCTGGCCTATTCGGCCGACCCCGTGGCGGCTCCCAAGATCGCCACCGAATTCGCCAAGCAGAACGACAAGCTGGTCGTTGTGGGCGGTGCGTTCGGGGCGCAGATGCTCGATGCCTCAGGCGTGAAGGCGCTTGCGGAACTGCCTTCGCTCGATGAATTGAGAGCAAGGCTCGTCGGCATGATCCAGACGCCGGCCACCCGTATCGCGGGTGTGCTGCAGGCGCCTGCCGGTCAGCTGGCGCGGGTCCTCAACGCCTATGCCACCAAGAGCGAGGCCGCCTGACGGTATCGCCTCAACAAACCTGGTTCAACCGATCGAAGAAAGAGTGTATACATGGCTGATCTTGCAAAAATCGTCGACGACCTCTCGGGCCTCACCGTGATGGAGGCAGCCGAGCTTTCAAAGATGCTCGAAGAAAAGTGGGGCGTCTCCGCCGCCGCGCCCGTGGCTGTTGCCGCGGCTGCCGCGCCGGCCGCCGCCGCCGAAGAGCAGACCGAATTCGATGTCGTGCTCGCCAAGTTCGGCGACAAGAAGATTGAGGTCATCAAGGAAGTGCGCGCCATCACCGGGCTTGGCCTGAAGGAAGCCAAGGACCTGGTCGAGGGCGCTCCCAAGACCGTCAAGGAAGCCGTTACCAAGGCCGAAGGCGAAGAGCTGAAGAAGAAGCTCGAGGCCGCCGGCGCGACGGTGGAATTGAAGTAAGGCGTATTCGGATGGCAGCGGCCGGGTCATACCGGTCGCTGCCGCCGGCCCGGAAAATGGTTGGTTCTGATCGACAAGCAGCTTTCCCCGCGGCCCTCGCAAAGGACCGTGCGGCAAGCTGCTACAGGCTTGATAAGACGTTACTTACGAAGGATCTCACATGACGCAGACGTTCAACGGTCGCAAGCGCGTTCGTAAGTTTTTCGGGCACATCGCGGAAGTGGCGCAGATGCCCAACCTGATCGAGGTCCAGAAGGAATCCTACGATCAGTTCCTGCAGATGGTCGAGCCCGAGGGCGGGCGCGTCGCCGATGGCTTGCAGGCGGTATTCAAGTCGGTGTTCCCGATTTCCGACTTCACCGGCCAGTCGCTGCTGGAATTCGTGCGTTTCGACTTCGAACCGCCGAAATACGACGTGGACGAGTGCCAGCAGCGCGGCATGACCTATGCCGCGCCCCTCAAGGTGACGCTGCGGTTGATCGTGTTCGAGATCGACCCCGATACCCAGGCGCGCTCCGTCAAGGACATCAAGGAGCAGGACGTCTACATGGGCGACATGCCGCTGATGACCAAGAACGGCACTTTTGTCGTCAACGGCACCGAGCGGGTGATCGTGTCGCAGATGCACCGTTCGCCGGGCGTGTTCTTCGACCATGACCGGGGAAAGACCCATTCCTCGGGCAAGTTGCTGTTCGCGGCGCGCATCATTCCCTATCGCGGTTCGTGGCTCGACTTCGAGTTCGACGCCAAGGACATCATCCACGTGCGCATCGACCGCCGGCGCAAGCTGCCGGTGACGACGCTTCTGTATGCGCTCGGCCTCGATGCCGAGCAGATCCTGGCGCATTTCTACACCACCGTCGCCTACACCCAGACCAAGGATGGCTGGCGCACCCCCTTCGATGCCCAGCGTTTCCGCGGCGCCAAGCCGACGACCGACCTGATCGACGCCAAGACCAAGAAGGTGGTGGTCGAGGCCGGCAAGAAGATCACCCCGCGCCTCGCCAAGAAGCTCACCGAGGACGGTCTGAAGGAATTGCTGGTCCAGGACGAGGATCTGAACGGGCTTTTCCTGTCGGACGAACTGGTGAACCCGGAAACCGGCGAGATCTATGCCGAGGCCGGCGATGAAATCGAGCCCAAGCTGCTCGAGACCCTCACCGAGGCGGGCTTTACCCAGTTCAACGTGCTGGACATCGACCAGATCAACACCGGCGGCTACATCCGCAACACGCTGAAGGCCGACAAGGTGGAGAGCTACGAGCAGGCGCTGCTCGAAATCTACCGGGTGATGCGGCCGGGCGAACCGCCGACGCGCGAGACCGCCGAAGCGCTGTTCAACGGCCTGTTCTTCGACAGCGAGCGCTATGATCTCTCGGCGGTCGGCCGGGTGAAGATGAACATGCGCCTCGACCTCGATGCCCCCGACACCATGCGCACCCTCAGGCGCGAGGACATCCTGGCAGTGGTCAAGACGCTGGCCGACCTGCGCGACGGCAAGGGTGAGATCGACGACATCGACCATCTCGGCAACCGCCGGGTGCGTTCGGTGGGCGAACTGATGGAGAACCAGTACCGGCTCGGTCTGGTGCGCATGGAGCGCGCCATCAAGGAGCGCATGTCCTCGGTCGATATCGACACCGTCATGCCGCACGACCTGATCAACGCCAAGCCGGCGGCCGCCGCGGTGCGCGAGTTCTTCGGCTCCTCGCAGCTTTCGCAGTTCATGGACCAGACCAATCCCTTGTCCGAGATCACCCACAAGCGGCGCCTGTCGGCGCTTGGCCCAGGCGGTCTGACGCGTGAGAGGGCGGGCTTTGAGGTGCGCGACGTGCACCCCACCCATTACGGCCGTATCTGCCCCATCGAGACGCCGGAAGGCCCGAATATCGGCCTGATCAATTCGCTCGCCACCTATGCGCGGGTGAACAAGTACGGCTTCATCGAGACCCCCTACAGGAAGGTGGTCAACGGCAAGGTGACCAGCGATGTGGTCTATCTGTCGGCCATCGAGGAAGGCAAGCACCACGTGGCGCAGGCCAACGTGGCGCTGACCAAGGACGGCAAGTTCGCCGAGGAACTGGTGATCGCGCGCCATTCGGGCGACGTGTTGCTGGTCCCCGCCGAGCGCATCGACTATGTCGATGTGTCGCCCAAGCAGCTTGTGTCGGTTGCCGCAGCCCTTATCCCGTTCCTGGAGAACGACGACGCCAACCGCGCCCTCATGGGCTCCAACATGCAGCGCCAGGCGGTGCCGCTGGTGCGCACCCAGGCGCCGCTGGTCGGCACCGGCATGGAAGCGGTGGTGGCCCGCGATTCGGGTGCGGCGATCACCGCCCGGCGGACCGGCGTGGTCGACCAGGTGGATGCCAAGCGCATCGTCATCCGGGCGACCGAAGAGACCGATCCGACCAAGTCGGGCGTCGACATCTATACGCTTTCGAAATTCCAGCGTTCCAACCAGAACACCTGCATCAACCAGCGCCCGCTGGTCAGGATGGGCGACAAGATCGTCGCCGGCGACATCATCGCCGACGGGCCGTCGACCGACCTGGGCGATCTGGCGCTGGGCCAGAACGTGCTGGTCGCGTTCATGCCGTGGAACGGCTACAACTTTGAGGACTCGATCCTCTTGTCGGAGCGCATGGTGCGCGATGACGTCTTCACCTCAATCCACATCGAGGAGTTCGACGTCATGGCCCGCGACACCAAGCTCGGCCCGGAGGAGATCACCCGCGATATCCCCAACGTCGGCGAAGAGGCACTGAAGAACCTGGATGAGGCCGGCATCGTCTATATCGGCGCGGAAGTGAAGCCGACGGACATCCTGGTGGGCAAGATTACCCCCAAGGGTGAAAGCCCGATGACGCCGGAAGAAAAGCTGTTGCGCGCCATCTTCGGGGAAAAGGCATCGGACGTGCGCGATACCTCGCTCAGGCTGCCGCCGGGGGTTTCCGGCACGGTGGTCGAGGTGAGGGTGTTCAACCGCCACGGCATCGACAAGGACGAGCGTGCGCTCGCCATCGAGCGCGAGGAAATCGAGCGTCTGGCCAAGGACCGCGACGACGAACTGGCGATCCTCGACCGCAACTCGTATGGCCGTCTCGGGTCTTTCCTGACCGCCAAGATGGCGGCCGGCGGCCCCAAGGGCTACAAGATCGAAGGCAAGATCACGCAAGGCCTGCTCGATGACATGCCGCGCTCGCAGTGGTGGAACATCGCGCTCCAGAACGAGAAGAACCTCTCCGAACTGGAGGCCATGCGCCAGCAGTACGAGGAGGCCAAGAAGCGTCTTGAAGACCGCTTCCTCGACAAGGTCGAAAAGCTGCAGCGCGGCGATGAACTGCCTCCGGGCGTGATGAAGATGGTGAAGGTCTTCGTGGCGGTGAAGCGCAAGATCCAGCCCGGTGACAAGATGGCCGGACGCCACGGCAACAAGGGTGTCGTGTCGCGCATCGTGCCGGACGAGGACATGCCCTATCTGGAGGACGGCCAGCCGGTCGATATCGTGCTCAACCCGCTCGGCGTGCCGAGCCGCATGAATGTCGGCCAGATCCTCGAAACCCATCTGGGCTGGGCGTGTGCCGGCCTGGGGCGCAAGATCGGCGATCTGCTGGAGGCCTATCACGAGAGCGGCAAGGCGAAAGCCATGCGCGACGAGATCGGCCGCATCTACGGCAAGACCCAGCCGATGACCGCCTTGAGCGATGAGGAAATCGCCGAGTTCGCCCATCAGTTGAAGGGTGGCGTGCCGATCGCGACGCCGGTCTTCGACGGGGCGCGCGAGGAGGATATTTCGCACCTCCTGAAGGAGGCGGGCCTCAACACGTCAGGCCAGGTGACGTTGCATGACGGGCGCACCGGCGAGCCGTTCGACCGCGAAGTGACGGTGGGCTACATCTATATGCTGAAGCTGCACCATCTGGTCGACGACAAGATCCACGCCCGTTCCATCGGCCCCTACAGCCTCGTCACCCAGCAGCCGCTGGGCGGCAAGGCGCAGTTCGGCGGCCAGCGCTTCGGCGAAATGGAGGTGTGGGCGCTGGAAGCCTATGGCGCCGCCTACACGCTGCAGGAAATGCTGACCATCAAGTCGGACGACGTGGCCGGACGCACCAAGGTGTATGAATCCATTGTGCGTGGCGATGATTCGTTCGAGGCCGGCATCCCTGAAAGCTTCAACGTGCTGGTCAAGGAAATGCGCTCGCTGGGTCTCAACGTCGACCTGCAGGGGTCGCAGTCATAGCGTCCGCGTCAACCACAATTGCCGCCTTCCCGCCGCAAATGGGCCCTAAAGCCTGCGGCGGGCGGGCCCTGGAAAGCAGAATGGCTCACTGCCTTCCCCAAACCCTGGGTCAAGCCCTGAAAAGCGGGCTGCCCATCCGCGCAAAGGAGACCGCATCGTCATGAACCAAGAGGTCATGAACATTTTCAGCACGCCCGGCGCGCCGCTGACCTTCGACAGCATCCGTATCGCCATCGCAAGCCCTGAAAAGATCCTGTCGTGGTCCTTCGGCGAGATAAAGAAGCCGGAGACCATCAACTACCGGACCTTCAAACCGGAGCGCGACGGCCTGTTCTGCGCCCGCATCTTCGGTCCCATCAAGGACTACGAGTGCTTGTGCGGCAAGTACAAGCGGATGAAGTACAAGGGCATCATCTGCGAGAAATGCGGCGTCGAGGTGACGCTCGCCAAGGTGCGCCGCGAGCGCATGGGCCATATCGAACTGGCCGCTCCGGTTGCCCACATCTGGTTCCTCAAGTCGCTGCCGTCGCGCATCGGCCTGTTGCTGGACATGACGCTCAAGGACATCGAGCGGGTTCTGTATTTCGAGAACTACATCGTGCTCGAGCCGGGGCTGACGCCGCTCAAGCCGTTAAAGCTCCTCTCGGAAGAGGAGTACATGATGGCGCAGGACCAGTACGGCCAGGATTCGTTCACCGCCGGCATCGGCGCGGAGGCCATCCGCGAGCTTCTCATGGGCATCAACCTGGAGAAGCTGAAGGAGGATATCCGCCAGGAGATCGCCGAGGCGACCACCGAACTGAAGCCCAAGCGCCTCGCCAAGCGCCTCAAGATCATCGAGGGCTTCATCGAGAGCGGCAACAAGCCGGAATGGATGATCCTCACCCAGGTGCCGGTGATCCCGCCGGAATTGCGCCCGCTGGTGCCGCTCGACGGCGGCCGCTTTGCAACTTCCGACCTCAACGACCTGTATCGCCGGGTCATCAACCGCAACAACCGCCTGAAGCGGCTGATCGAGCTGCGCGCGCCGGACATCATCATCCGCAACGAAAAGCGCATGCTGCAGGAAGCCGTCGATGCGCTGTTCGACAACGGCCGGCGCGGCCGGGTCATCACCGGCGCCAACAAACGCCCCTTGAAGTCGCTCGCCGACATGCTGAAAGGCAAGCAGGGGCGTTTCCGCCAGAATCTGCTCGGCAAGCGCGTCGACTATTCCGGCCGTTCGGTCATCGTTGTCGGCCCGGAACTGAAGCTGCACCAGTGCGGGCTGCCCAAGAAGATGGCGCTCGAACTGTTCAAGCCGTTCATCTATTCCAGGCTTGACGCCAAGGGCCTGTCGTCGACGGTGAAGCAGGCGAAAAAGCTGGTCGAGAAGGAAAAGCCGGAAGTCTGGGATATCCTCGATGAGGTGATCCGCGAACATCCGGTGATGCTCAACCGCGCACCGACGCTGCATCGCCTCGGCATCCAGGCGTTCGAGCCGGTGCTCATCGAGGGCAAGGCCATCCAGCTGCATCCGCTGGTGTGCGCGGCCTTCAACGCCGACTTCGACGGCGACCAGATGGCGGTGCACGTGCCATTGTCGCTGGAAGCCCAGCTCGAAGCCCGCGTGTTGATGATGTCGACCAACAACATCCTGCATCCGGCCAACGGGCAGCCGATCATCGTGCCGTCGCAGGATATCGTGCTCGGCCTCTATTATTTGTCGCTGATCCAGCAGAACGAGCCGGGCGAGGGCATGATTTTCGGTTCCATGGCCGAGATCGAGCACGCGCTGGACGCCGGCGTGGTGACCCTGCATGCCAAGGTCAAGGCGCGCTTCCGTTCCCTCGACGAAGAGGGCAAGACCGTCTCCAAGATCTACGAGACGACACCGGGGCGCATGAAAATCGGCGAGAACCTGCCGAAGGTCCCGGGCATCAGCCTCGATCTGTGCAACAAGCTGCTGACCAAGCGCGAGATCTCGCGGATGATCGATGCCGTCTACCGCCATTGCGGCCAGAAGGAGACGGTGATCTTCTGCGACCGCATCATGGGGCTCGGATTCCACAACGCCTTCAAGGCGGGCATCTCGTTCGGCAAGGACGACATGGAAATCCCCGACACCAAGGAAAAGCTGGTGGCCGAAACCCGCGATCTGGTGAAGGAGTACGAGCAGCAGTACATCGACGGCCTGATTACCCAGGGCGAGAAGTACAACAAGGTGGTCGACGCCTGGGCCAAGTGTACCGACCGGGTGGCCGATGAGATGATGGCGCGTATCTCCGCGGTACGCATCGACGACGAGACGGGCCGTGAAAAGCCCATCAACTCGATCTACATGATGGCCCATTCGGGTGCCCGCGGGTCGCCGGCCCAGATGAAGCAGCTGGCCGGCATGCGCGGCCTCATGGCCAAGCCGTCGGGCGAGATCATCGAGACGCCGATCATCTCCAACTTCAAGGAAGGCCTGTCGGTGCTCGAGTACTTCAACTCGACCCATGGCGCCCGCAAGGGGCTGGCCGATACGGCGCTGAAGACCGCCAACTCCGGCTATCTGACGCGGCGTCTGGTCGACGTGGCGCAGGACTCGATCATCACCGAGGCCGATTGCGGCACCAAGAACTCGATCACCACGCGGCCGATCATCGATGCCGGCGAGGTCATTGCCTCGATCGGCATGCGGGTGCTGGGACGCACGGCGGCCGAAGACGTGGTCGACCCGGCGGGCGAGGTCATCGTCAAGGCCGGCAACGAGATCATGGAAGAAGACGTCGAGCGCATCGAGGCGGCCGGCATCGCCGAAATCCGCATCCGCTCGGTGCTCACCTGCGAGACCAAGTTCGGGGTGTGCGGCAAGTGCTACGGGCGCGATCTGGCGCGCGGCACGCCGGTCAACATGGGCGAGGCGGTGGGCGTCATCGCCGCCCAGTCGATCGGCGAGCCGGGTACCCAGCTCACCATGCGCACCTTCCATATCGGCGGCACCGCCCAGGTGCTCGATGAAAGCTTCATTGAGGCCAACCAGGACGGCATCGTCAGGATGCGCAACCGCAACCTGGGACGCGATTCCTCCGGCAAGCTGATTGCCATGGGCCGCAACATGGTGGTGGTCATCGAGGATGCCCAGGGCAACGAGCGCGCCGTCCACAAGGTGGTGCACGGCTCGCGGTTCTTCGTCGACGATGGCGACAAGGTGAAGCGCGGCACGCGCCTCGCCGAGTGGGACCCCTATACCCGGCCGATCATCACCGAAGCCGATGGCTCGGCGGATTTCGAGGACGTGGTCGAGGGCGTGTCGGCGAGCGAGGTGACGGAAGAATCGACCGGCATCACCAACCGCGTGGTCATGGACTGGCGGTCCAATCCGCGCGGCTCGGACCTCAAGCCGGCCATCGTCGTCAAGGACAAGTCGGGCGAAGTGGCCAAGCTGGCGCGCGGCGGCGATGCCCGCTACCTGTTGTCGGTGGATGCCGTGCTGTCGGTCGAACCCGGTACGCCGGTCAAGGCCGGCGACGTCCTGGCGCGCATCCCGCTGGAAAGTGCCAAGACCCGCGACATCACCGGCGGTCTGCCGCGCGTTGCCGAACTGTTCGAGGCACGCCGGCCCAAGGACCATGCGGTCATCGCGGAAATCTCCGGCATCGTGGAGTTCGGGCGCGACTACAAGAACAAGCGCCGCATCCGCATCATCCCGGCGGACGACACGCTGGAGCCGGTGGAGTACATGATCCCCAAGGGCAAGCATCTGCCGGTGCAGGAAGGCGACTACATCGAAAAGGGCGAATTCCTTCTCGACGGGCATCCTGCCCCGCACGACATCCTGGCGATCAAGGGCGTCGAGGAGCTTGCCGCCTATCTGGTCAACGAGATCCAGGAGGTCTACCGCCTGCAGGGCGTGCAGATCAACGACAAGCACATCGAGGTGATCGTGCGCCAGATGCTGCAGAAGGTGGAGGTCACCAATGCCGGTGGCTCGCCGAGCCTGTTGTCGGGCGAACAGCTTGACCGCATCGAACTCGACGAGATCAACGCCAAGCTGGCCGAGGAAGGCCTGGAACCTGCCACCGCAGTGCCGGTGCTGCTGGGCATCACCAAGGCCAGCCTGCAGACCCGCTCGTTCATCTCCGCGGCGTCTTTCCAGGAGACCACCCGGGTTCTGACCGAAGCCGCCGTCAACGGCAAGGTCGACACCCTGGTTGGCCTGAAGGAAAACGTCATCGTCGGGCGCCTGATCCCGGCCGGCACCGGCTCGATGCTGTCGCGTTTCAAGGAAATCGCCGAAAAGCGCGACCGGCTCATCCTCGAGGAAAATGCCAAGCACGAGGAAAAGGCGGCCCTGCCGGCAGCCGAATAAGCTGGCAGCTCGCCACTACGACATCAAAAAAGGCCCGCCGGCGCCATCCGGAGGGTCTTTTCGCATCAAGGGGCGGGGCGGAGGCGGTTATTCCGCCGCTGCCATGGCGTCGACGGGGTCGGGCTCGATGAGGCCGATGAGGGCGCCGGCGCTGTCCGATACCACCGCCAGCTTGCCGACGCCTGGAATATGGAAGGACTCGCGCATCACCTCGCCGCCGTTGAACACCGTGGTGCGTTCGGCGTCGGCGATGTCGGTAACCGTCATATAGGTCATCCAGTGCGAGGGAATGCCGGCATAGGCCGGATCGGAGAGGGGAAAGATGCCGCCGACCGCCTCGCCGTTGCGGCGGGCGATCCAGTAGGGCTGGCCGTCGGGCAAGTCGGCATGATCGAACTGCCAGCCCAGGGTGCGGCTGTAAAAGGCGCGGGCATCGTCGGGCTTCCAGGTGTTGAGTTCGTGCCACCAAGGGGCCGACGGTCGCTTGTTCATGGGTTGCATTTGGTCCTCCGATAAGATGATTGTCACGCTTCGCCGGCCCGACAGTCGCCAACTCTGGCTGCCGCAAGGGGCAGGGATGGGGCGGGAATCGGTCAATATCGTGCCGGCCGGCAAAATCGCCCCCGGCGGCTCTCAAAAATGGCGGAAAACTTTGTCTTGCAATGGGGTTGACGGCGCAAGGGTGCGTGAGTATGTTCCGCTCGCTTTCAGGACGCAGGCTGTAACCGCAAGTCACGGTTAAACGCTGACGGAAAGCGTGATTGACGAGATCAGGTCATGACCTCGGGGCCAAGGCTTCGAAGGTCCTCTGGTTTTGGGCGCTGCACATCGGTTGAGCCGGATGTCGCAGCGCTTGCTTACATCTGCGGTCTGGATGTCTGGACCGTGGCGGCTCGATTGTGAGGGCGCATTTTCGAAGCGCAAAAGTGCCGATACTTTTGCTGAAAATGCGGGATAGCCAGGGCGCATTTTCGAAGCGCAAAAGTGCCGACACTTTTGCTGAAAATGCGCCAGGGAAGTTTTGGATCAGGTTCGGAAAACGATAGGCCAACATGCCGACGATCAACCAGCTCATTCGCAAGCCGCGGGTCTCTCCGCCGACGCGCAACAAGGTGCCGGCCATGCAGGCCTGCCCGCAAAAGCGCGGCGTGTGCACCCGCGTCTACACAACCACGCCCAAGAAGCCGAACTCGGCCATGCGCAAGGTGGCGCGCGTTCGCCTCACCAATGGGTTCGAGGTCACCAGCTACATCCCCGGCGAAGGCCACAACCTGCAGGAACATTCGGTGGTGATGATCCGCGGTGGCCGCGTCAAGGACCTGCCGGGCGTGCGCTATCACATCATCCGTGGCGTGCTCGACACGCAGGGCATTTCCAAACGCCGCCAGCGCCGTTCGAAATACGGCGCCAAGCGTCCGAAGTGAGCTGAGAAAGAGACTTTTAGATGTCACGCCGCCATTCAGCAGAAAAGCGCGAAATCAACCCGGACGCCAAGTTCGGCGATCTCGTGTTGTCGAAGTTCATGAACAACCTGATGTTCCAGGGCAAGAAGTCGGTCGCCGAAAACATCGTCTACGGCGCCTTCGACAAGATCCAGGACAAGGCCCGGCAGGACCCGCTGGCAGTCTTCCACCAGGCGCTGGAAAATGTCGCCCCGTCGATCGAGGTGCGTTCGCGCCGGGTCGGCGGCGCCACCTACCAGGTGCCGGTGGAAGTGCGCACCGAGCGGCGCCAGGCGCTGGCCATCCGCTGGCTGATCTCGGCGGCGCGCAACCGCAACGAAACCACGATGATCGACCGGCTGTCGGGCGAACTCATGGATGCTGCCAACAACCGTGGCACGGCCGTCAAGAAAAGGGAGGACACTCACCGCATGGCGGAGGCGAACCGCGCCTTCTCGCATTATCGCTGGTGACGTTTTCTCAGGAGTTGGACTGACATGGCCCGCACCCACAAAATCGAAGACTATCGTAACTTCGGCATCATGGCTCACATCGATGCCGGCAAGACGACGACGACCGAGCGCGTCCTGTATTATTCCGGAAAAAGCCACAAGATCGGCGAAGTGCATGATGGCGCGGCCACCATGGACTGGATGGAGCAGGAGCAGGAGCGCGGCATCACCATTACATCGGCCGCCACCACCACCCAGTGGAAGGGCAAGCGCCTCAACATCATCGACACCCCCGGCCATGTGGACTTCACCATCGAGGTGGAGCGCTCATTGCGGGTGCTCGACGGTGCCGTGTGCGTGCTCGATTCCAACCAGGGCGTCGAGCCGCAGACCGAGACGGTATGGCGCCAGGGCGACAAGTACCGCGTGCCGCGCATCGTGTTCTGCAACAAGATGGACAAGATCGGCGCCGACTTCGATCGCTGCCTTTCCGATATCAAGACCCGACTGGGCGCCCGCCCGGTGGCCATCCAGCTGCCCATTGGCGCCGAGAACGAATTTCACGGCATGGTCGATCTGGTGCGCATGAAGGCACTGGTGTGGGACGACGAGGGCCTCGGGGCCGAATTCCGCGAGGAAGAGGTCCCCGCCAACATGAAGGCCAAGGCCGAAGCGGCCCGCATCGAAATGATCGAAGCCTGTGTCGAGCTCGACGAAACCGCGATGGAAGCCTATCTGGGCGGCGAAGAAATCGACGAGGCGACCATCAAGCGGCTGCTGCGCAAGGCAGTGGTCACGGCGGCCTTCTTCCCCGTCCTGTGCGGGTCGGCCTTCAAGAACAAGGGCGTACAGCCGCTGCTTGATGCAGTGGTCGATTATCTGCCCTCGCCGCTGGAAGTGCCGGCGATCAAGGGCCACGACCTCAAGACCGAAGAAGAAGTGGTGCGCAGGTCGTCCGATGACGAGCCGTTGTCGATGCTTGCCTTCAAGCTCATGGACGACCCCTACGGCATCCTGACGTTTGCGCGCATCTATTCGGGAAAACTCTCCAAGGGCACGACGATCCTCAATTCGACGCGCGGCAAGGCCGATCGCATCGGCCGCATGGTGCTGATGCACGCCAATTCGCGCGAAGAGATCGCTGATGCCTATGCCGGCGACATCGTGGCGCTGGTGGGCCTCAAGGATACCCGTACCGGCGATACCCTGTGCGACATGGCCAAGCCGGTGATCCTGGAAAAGATGGACTTTCCCGATCCGGTCATCGAGATGGCGATCGAGCCCAAGACCAAGGCCGACCAGGAGAAGATGGGCGTGGCGCTGGCCAAGCTGTCCAACGAGGATCCCTCCTTTTATGTCTCGACCGACATCGATTCGGGCCAGACCATCATCAAGGGCATGGGTGAGCTGCATCTCGACATCAAGGTCGATATCCTGCGCCGCACCCACAAGGTCGAGGTCAATGTCGGCGCTCCGCAGGTCGCCTATCGCGAGACCATCACCCGTACCACCGAGGTCGACTACACCCACAAGAAGCAGACCGGCGGTTCGGGCCAGTTCGCCCGCATCAAGATCATCGTGTCGCCGGGCGAGAAGGGTTCAGGCTTCGTGTTCGACTCCAAGGTGGTCGGCGGCTCGGTACCCAAGGAATACATCCCCGGCGTCGAAAAGGGCCTCAAGTCGGTCATGGGCGCAGGCGTTCTCGCCGGCTTCCCGGTGGTCGATGTGCATGTCAATCTGGTGGACGGCGCCTATCACGAGGTCGACTCATCGGCCATTGCCTTCGAGATCGCCGGCCGCGCGGCCTTGCGCGAGGCGTTGCAGAAGGCCGGCGCGGTGCTGCTCGAGCCGATCATGAAGGTCGAGGTGGTGAGCCCGGAGGAATATCTCGGCTCGGTCATCGGCGACCTCAACTCCAGACGCGGCCAGATCGCCGGCACCGACAATCGCGGCAACGCCCAGATCGTCAACGCCATGGTGCCACTGGCCAACATGTTCGGCTACGTCAACAACCTGCGCTCGATGAGCCAGGGCCGCGCCGCCTACACCATGCAATTCGACCACTACGCCGAAGTGCCACGCAATGTGGCCGACGAAGTCGTCGCCAAATACGCCTGAAACAAGAACCTTAAAGCCAGCACGACAAAGCCTGACGGAGATTAGAGAAGATGGCCAAGGAGAAATTCGCGCGCACCAAGCCGCATTGCAACATCGGCACCATTGGTCATGTTGACCACGGCAAGACGACGCTGACGGCGGCGATCACCAAGGTGCTGGCGGAGACGGGCGGTGCGACGTACACCTCGTACGACAACATCGACAAGGCGCCGGAGGAAAAGGCGCGCGGCATCACCATTTCCACCAGCCATGTGGAATACGAGACGGCCAAGCGCCATTACGCCCACGTGGACTGCCCCGGGCATGCCGATTATGTGAAGAACATGATCACCGGTGCGGCGCAGATGGACGGGGCGATCCTGGTGGTTTCGGCGGCCGATGGCCCGATGCCGCAGACCCGCGAACACATCCTCCTGGCCCGCCAGGTGGGCGTTCCGGCGCTGGTTGTCTACCTCAACAAGGTCGACCAGGTGGACGATGAGGAACTGCTGGAACTGGTGGAGATGGAAGTGCGCGAGCTTTTGAGCTCGTACGAGTTTCCCGGCGACGACATTCCGATCGTGCGCGGCTCGGCGCTGATGGCGCTTGAGGACAAGAACCCGGAGATGGGTCGTGAGTCGATCCTCAAGCTGATGGAAGCGGTTGATGACTACATTCCGCAGCCCGAGCGTCCCATGGACCAGCCGTTCCTGATGCCGATCGAGGACGTGTTCTCGATCTCGGGTCGCGGCACGGTGGTGACGGGGCGCATCGAGCGCGGCGTCGTCAAGGTGGGCGAGGAAGTCGAGATCGTGGGCATCCGCAACACCTCCAAGACGGTTGTGACGGGTGTCGAGATGTTCAGGAAGCTGCTGGATCGCGGCGAGGCGGGCGACAATGTGGGTTGCCTGCTGCGCGGTGTGGAGCGTGAAGGTGTCGAGCGCGGCCAGGTCCTGGCCAAGCCCGGCTCGATCACCCCGCACAAGAAGTTCAAGGCCGAAGCCTACATCCTGACCAAGGAAGAAGGCGGGCGGCATACGCCGTTCTTTGCCAACTACCGGCCGCAGTTCTACTTCCGTACAACCGATGTGACGGGCGTGGTGACGCTGCCGGAGGGCACTGAGATGGTGATGCCGGGCGACAATGTGTCGTTCGAGGTTGAACTGATCACGCCGATCGCCATGGAAGAAAAGCTGCGTTTCGCCATCCGCGAGGGCGGCCGTACCGTCGGCGCCGGTGTCGTCGCCGGCATCATCGAGTAGGGGTCATGCAAAAACAGAATATTCGCATCCGTCTCAAGGCCTTCGACCATCGAATTCTCGATACGTCGGCCCGCGAGATCGTGAATACCGCGAAACGGACCGGGGCTCAGGTCCGCGGTCCGGTGCCGCTTCCGACCCGCATCGAACGGTTCACCGTGAACCGCTCACCGCATGTCGACAAGAAGTCCCGTGAGCAGTTCGAGATGCGTACGCATCGCCGGCTGCTCGATATCGTCGATCCCACGCCGCAGACGGTGGACGCGCTGATGAAGCTCGATCTGGCCTCGGGTGTGGATGTTGAGATCAAGCTCTGAATTCCCAGGGCATAATAGGAGCTGAAGCGATGCGTTCTGGTGTCATCGCACAGAAGGTCGGCATGACACGGGTGTTCACCGATGCAGGTGAACATATCCCGGTGACTGTTCTCAAGGTCGAGAACTGTCAGGTTGTCGGCCTGAAGACGCAGGAAAAGAACGGCTACACCGCGGTGCAGCTGGGCGCCGGGCTTGCCAAGGCCTCGCGGCTGACCAAGGCCGATCGCGGCCTGTTCGCCAAGGTCAAGGTGGAGCCCAAGCGCAAGGTGGCGGAGTTCCGCGTGACCCCCGACAACGTGATCGAGGTGGGCGCGGAGATCACCGCCGATCACTTTGTGGCGGGGCAGTTCGTGGATGTCTCCGGCATCTCCATCGGCAAGGGTTTTGCCGGCGCCATGAAGCGCTGGAATTTCGGCGGCCTGAGGGCCACCCACGGCGTCTCGGTCTCGCACCGTAGCCACGGCTCCACCGGCAACCGCCAGGATCCCGGCAAGGTGTTCAAGAACAAGAAGATGGCCGGCCATATGGGCCAGGAGAAGGTCACCACCCAGAACATCAAGGTGGTGAGCACCGATGTCGAGCGCGGCCTGATCATGGTGCGCGGCGCGGTGCCGGGCTCCAAGGGCGGCTGGGTGATGCTGCGCGACGCCATCAAGCGCAAGCTGCCGGACGGCGTGCCGTTCCCGGGCGCCTTCCGCAAGAACGATGCCGCGCCAGCCGAGGTTGCGGCCGCGACACCGGCAGCGAAAGCCGAGAGTGCGACAACGGCTGAGGCCAAGGAGTAGGGATCGGGTCATGAAAGCCGAAGTCAAGACACTTTCCGACAAGAAGGCCGGCGATGTCGATCTCTCCGATCACATCTTCGGACTGGAGCCGCGCGAGGACATTCTGCAGCGCTGCGTGCTGTGGCAGCTCGCCAAGCGCCAGGCCGGCACCCACAAGACCAAGCCGCGCAATGAAATCAACCGCACCGGCGCCAGGTTCGGCAAGCAGAAGGGTGGCGGCAGCGCCCGTCACGGCAACCGCCGCTCGGGCATCTTCGTGGGTGGTGGCAAGGCGCATGGGCCGCGGGTGCGCAGCCATGCAACCGATCTGCCCAAGAAGGTGAGGGCGCTGGCGCTCAGGCATGCCCTGTCGGCCAAGGTCAAGGCATCCGAACTCATCGTGCTCGACAAGGCCGAGGCCGGTGCCGCCAAGACCAAGGACCTGAAAGCCGCGTTCGGCAAGCTGGGCCTGGTCAATGCGCTGATCATCGACGGCGCCGCGCTGGATGGAAATTTCTCGCTGGCGGCGCGCAACATTCACGGCATCGATGTGCTGCCGATGCAGGGCATCAATGTCTACGACATCCTGAGACGTCAGCACTTGGTGCTGACCAAGGCGGCGATCGAAGCCCTGGAGGCGCGCTTCAAATGACCACGGAGAGACATTACGACGTGATCGTTTCGCCGGCGATCACCGAAAAGGCCACCATGCTGGGCGAAAACAACCAGGTGGTGTTCAACGTGGCGCGCGATGCCACCAAGCCGCAGATCAAGGCGGCTATCGAAGCGTTGTTCAAGGTCAAGGTGGCGGCCGTCAATACCTTCAACCGTAAGGGCAAGACGCGGCGCTTCAAGGGTATCAAGGGCCGCACGAGCGACAAGAAGAAAGCCGTCGTGACGCTGGCCGAAGGCCACTCGATCGACATCACCACAGGGCTCTAGACGGACCGATTGTATCTGAGGATTTGAGATGGCACTGAAGACATACAAACCGACGACACCAGGCCAGCGCCAGCTGGTGGCGGTCGATCGTTCGGGTCTGTGGAAGGGCAAGCCCGTCAAGGCGCTCACCGAGGGCCTGTCGCAGTCGGGCGGTCGCAACAATTATGGCCGCATCACCGCCTACCAGCGGGGCGGCGGCCACAAGCGCACCTACCGCGTCGTCGATTTCCGTCGCGCCAAGCACGGCGTGGAGGCGACGGTGGAGCGTCTCGAATACGATCCCAACCGCACCGCCTTCATTGCCCTGGTGCGCTACGATGACGGCGTGCTTTCCTATATCCTGGCGCCGCAGCGCGTGAAGGCCGGCGACAAGGTGGTCTCCGGACCCCAGGTCGACGTCAAGCCGGGCAATGCCATGCCGCTGTCGGCCATGCCAGTCGGCACCATCGTCCACAATATCGAGATGAAGCCGGGCAAGGGCGGCCAGATTGCGCGTTCAGCCGGCGCCTATGCGCAGCTTGTCGGCCGCGACCAGGGCTATGCGCTGATCCGCCTGAAGTCGGGCGAAACCCGCATGGTGCGCTCGGAATGCATGGCGACGGTAGGGGCGGTCTCCAACCCCGACCACATGAACGAAAGCATCGGCAAGGCCGGGCGCAGCCGCTGGATGGGCCGCCGGCCCACCGTGCGCGGCGTCGCCATGAACCCGATCGACCATCCGCACGGCGGCGGCGAGGGCCGCACGTCAGGCGGACGCCATCCGGTAACCCCGTGGGGCAAGCCGACCAAGGGCAAGAAGACCCGCAGCAACAAAGACACCGACAAATACATCGCGCGCAGCCGTCACCTGCGCAAGAAGAAGAAGTAAGGGCAGGCCCCATGGCACGTTCACTCTGGAAAGGCCCGTTCGTCGACGGGTATCTGCTGAAGAAGGCGGAAACGGTTCGCTCCTCGGGGCGCAACCAGGCGATCAAGACGTGGAGCCGGCGCTCCACCATCCTGCCGCAGTTCGTCGGCCTCACCTTCGCGGTCCACAACGGCAACAAACATATCCCGGTGCTGGTGAGCGAGGACATGGTGGGACACAAGCTGGGCGAGTTCTCCCCGACCCGCACCTTCCACGGCCACCAGTCGGACAAGAAGGCGAAGAGGTAAGCGATGTCCAAGCGATCGAAACCGCGCGCCCTCGATGCCAGCGAGGCCAAGGCCGTGACACGGCTCCTCAGGGTGTCGCCGCAGAAATTGAACGATGTTGCCGCGCTGATCCGCGGCAAGAAGGTGGAAACGGCATTGGCCGATCTCACCTTCTCCCGCCGCCGCATCGCCCAGGACGTGAAGAAAACCCTGGAATCGGCTGTTGCCAATGCAGAAAATAACCACGACCTCGACATCAACGCGCTGATGGTCAAGGAAGCCTATGTGGGCAAGAACATGGTGATGAAGCGCTGGACGCCGAGGGCACGCGGCCGCGTCGGGCGCATCCAGAAGTTCTTCTGCCAGCTCACCGTCGTGGTCAAGCAGGTCGAGGAGGCCGCCTGATGGGTCAGAAAGTCAATCCGATCGGGTTCCGGCTCGGTATCAACCGCACCTGGGATTCGCGCTGGTTCGCCAAGGGCGCCGAATACGCCAAGCTGCTGCACGAGGACGTGCGCATCCGCCGCTACCTGAAGGAACAGCTCAAGCAGGCGGGCGTTTCGCGGGTGGTGATCGAGCGGCCGCACAAGAAGTGCCGGGTGACCATCTATTCGGCCCGTCCGGGTGTTGTCATCGGGCGCAAGGGCGCCGATATCGAAAAACTGCGCCGCGACGTCTCGGCGATGACCGGCTCGGATGTTCATCTCAATATCGTCGAGGTGAGAAAGCCCGAAGTCGACGCAACGCTGGTGGCCGAAAACATCGCCCAGCAGCTCGAGCGTCGCGTGGCGTTCAGGCGCGCCATGAAGCGGGCCGTTCAGTCGGCCCAGCGCATGGGCGCGGAAGGCATCCGCGTCAACTGCGCCGGACGGCTCGGCGGGGCGGAAATCGCCCGCACCGAGTGGTATCGCGAGGGCCGGGTGCCGCTGCATACGCTGCGCGCCGATGTCGACTACGGCACCACGGTGGCGGTGACGGCCTACGGCACCATCGGCATCAAGGTGTGGATCTTCAAGGGCGAGATCCTCGAACAGGATCCCATGGCCCAGGACAAGCGCGCCAGTGAGGCGGCCGAAGGCGGACGCCCCGGTGGCGGTCGCCGTGAGTCGGCGGGCGCAGGACGCCATTAAGGCCCAAAGAGCCAGGAAACGATCATGCTGCAACCGAAACGGACGAAGTTCCGCAAACAACACAAGGGCCGCATCCACGGCACCGCAAAGGGCGGGACCGAGCTCAATTTCGGCTCCTTCGGCTTGAAGGCCATGGAGCCGGAGCGGGTGACGGCACGCCAGATCGAAGCAGCGCGCCGCGCCCTGACGCGCCACATGAAACGCGCCGGCCGGGTGTGGATACGCATCTTCCCCGACGTGCCGGTATCGAAGAAGCCGACCGAAGTGCGCATGGGCAAGGGCAAGGGTACGCCGGAGTTCTGGGCCTGCCGGGTGGCACCGGGCAAGATCATGTTCGAGATCGACGGGGTGCCGCGCGGTCTCGCCGAGGAAGCCCTGACACTGGCAGCGGCCAAGCTGCCCATCCGTACGCGCTTCGTGGCGCGGCTGGGCGAGTAGGCAAGAAAGACGACAGGATCAGGCGCATGAAAGCCAGTGACGTGAAACAGTTGACCGTGGACCAGCTCAAGGACGAGCTGCTCAAGCTCAAGAAGGAGCAGTTCAACCTGCGCTTCCAGAAAGCGACCGGTCAGGTCGAGAACACATCCCGCATCCGCCAGGTGCGGCGCGACATCGCCCGGATCAAGACCGAGCAGCGCGTCAAGCCGGCCGGCGCGGCGCAAAAGTGACGATGGAGGCCTGAAGTTCATGCCCAAGCGCATCCTCGAGGGTGTCGTGGTGAGCGACAAAGCGGACAAGACCGTAGTGGTCAAGGTGGAGCGTCGCTTCACCCATCCGGTGATGAAGAAGACCGTGCGCCGGTCGAAGAAGTACCATGCGCACGACGAGAAGAATTCGGCCAAGCTCGGCGATATCGTCCGCATCCAGGAATGCCGGCCGATGTCGAAGCTGAAGAGCTGGGAGCTGGTCGAGACGGTAAACGCGGCCGGTGCCTGAGGGCATGGTTCGTGAAGGTAAAAGAGCGGCCCCGGATGCCGGGGCGCGACGCGGTGGAAGACGAGTGACGCCATGATCCAGGTAGAAACAAATCTCGACGTTGCCGACAATTCGGGCGCGCGCCGGGTGCAATGCATCAAGGTGCTCGGCGGATCGAAGCGCCGCTATGCCTCGGTGGGCGACATCATCGTGGTGTCGATCAAGGACGCCATCCCGCGCGGCCGCGTCAAGAAGGGCAGCGTGATGAAGGCGGTCGTGGTGCGCACCGCCAAGGATATCCACCGCATCGACGGTTCGGTGATCCGTTTCGACCGCAACGCGGCCGTGCTGATCAACCCGCAGGGCGAGCCGGTCGGCACGCGCATCTTCGGTCCCGTGCCGCGCGAGCTCAGGGCCAAGAACCACATGAAGATCATTTCGCTGGCTCCGGAGGTGCTGTAGATGGCGCTGAAGCAGAGAATCAGGAAGGGCGATCGCGTCATCGTCCTGACCGGCCGCGACAAGGGCAAGAGCGGCAACGTGGTGAAGGTCCTGCCCAAGGACAACCGCGCGGTGGTGCAGGGCATCAATCAGGTGCACCGTCACCAGAAGCAGACCGCGGCGCAGGAGGGTGGCATCATCACTAAGGACATGTCGATTCACATGTCCAACATCGCCCATGTCGATCCCAAGGACAGCAAGGCAACACGCGTGGGTTTCAAGGCACTCGAGGATGGCAGCAAGGTTCGCGTGGCCAAGCGCTCGGGGGAGGTGATCGATGGCTGAGCAATACGTACCGCGGCTGAAGGCGATCTACGAGAGCGAGATCCGCCCGCAGCTCACCGAAAAATTCGGCTTCAATAACCCCATGCGGGTGCCGGCACTCGACAAGATCGTCCTCAACATGGGCGTGGGCGAGGCTGTCGCCGACTCGAAGATCATCAACCAGGCGGCGGCCGAGATGACCAAGATCGCCGGCCAGAAGCCGATCATCACCAAGTCGCGCACCTCGATCGCCACCTTCAAGATCCGCGAGAACATGCCGATCGGCGTCAAGGTCACGTTGCGCAAGGCGCGCATGTACGAGTTCCTCGACCGCTTCATCAATATCGCGTTGCCCAGGGTTCGTGACTTCCGCGGACTGTCGCCCACCAGTTTCGACGGGCGCGGCAACTATGCCACCGGCCTCAAGGAGCATCTGATCTTCCCCGAGATCGACTACGACAAGATCGACCGGGTGTGGGGAATGGACGTGGTGATCTGCACCACTGCCCGCTCCGACGATGAAGCCAGGGCGCTGCTCGAGGCCTTCAATTTCCCGTTCCGCCGTCCGGCGCCGCGCAAGCAGGCCGCCTGAGCGAAATCTGAGCGACAAGAGGAAGCCCCATGGCGAAGAAAAGCTCGATCGAAAAGAACAACCGGCGCCGCCGGCTGGTCGAAAGATATGCCGGCAAGCGTGCGCGGCTGAAGGCCATTGCCAACGATGGCAACAAGCCCATGGAGGAGCGCTTCGCCGCCCAGCTCAAGCTTGCCGAAATGCCGCGCAATTCGGCCAAGGTGCGCATCCGCAACCGTTGCGAGGTGACGGGCCGGCCGCGGGCTTTCTATCGCAAGGTAAGGATGTCGCGCATAGCATTGCGCGAGATGGCGTCGCAGGGACTGATCCCTGGCATGGTCAAGTCGAGCTGGTAAGCCGGGTTCGAAGGAGAGACTAGGAAATGAGTGTGACCGATCCGATCGGAGATCTGTTGACACGGATCCGCAATGCCCAGGAGCGCGGCAAGTCGAAGGTGTCGACGCCGGCCTCGCGGCTGCGCGAGCACGTGCTCGGGGTCTTGCAGCAGGAAGGCTATATCCGCAGCTTCGCGGTGGTGCAGCATGACGGCGCCAGGCCCGAGATCGAGGTGGAGCTGAAGTATTTCGACGGCGCCCCGGTGATCCGCGAGATCCACCGGGTGTCGAAGCCCGGGCGGCGGGTGTATGCCGCGGTCGACAAGCTGCCCAGCGTGTTCAACGGCCTCGGCATCTCGATTGTCTCGACCTCCAAGGGGGTGATGTCGGACGCCGAAGCGCGCGCCAACAACGTGGGCGGGGAAGTGCTCTGCACGGTGTTCTAGGACACCGATTGAGAAAGTTATGGTTCAACGGTGCCCTTCAAGAACAGGCGCCACGGGTTCAAAAGCGAGAGACAAGGACAACGCCATGTCTCGTATTGGCAAGAAACCGGTCGCGGTGCCCCAGGGCGTCACGGCCACCGTCGAGGGCCAGACCGTCAGGGTCAAGGGTCCCAAGGGCGAATTGCAGGCCGACCTGGTCGATCAGGTGACGGTAAAGCTCGAGGACAGCCATGTGTCGGTGCAGCCGGTCGACAAATCGAAGACCGCGCGCTCCATGTGGGGCCTGTCGCGCACCCTGGTCGCCAACATGGTCGAAGGGGTGAGCAAGGGCTTTACCCGGACGCTGGAAATCCAGGGCGTCGGCTTTCGTGCCGCCGTACAGGGCTCCAAGCTGCAGCTCAACCTGGGCTACAGCCACGATGTGGCCTATGACATCCCGGCCGGCATCCAGATCGTGACGCCCAAGCCGACGGAAATCGTCATCACCGGCATCGACCGCCAGCGGGTTGGTCAGGTGGCGGCGGAGATCAGGAAATGGCGCGAACCGGAGCCCTACAAGGGCAAGGGCGTGCGTTACCAGGGCGAGTACATCTTCCGCAAGGAAGGCAAGAAGAAGTAGTCAAGAGGATCGGCAGCCATGAAGGCCAAGTCCAATACCGTTGATCGGCGCACGGCGCGGATCCGCAAGAAAATCAGAGGGCGTGACAACACGCGGCCCCGGCTTTCGGTGTTCCGTTCATCCGCCAACATCTATGTGCAGGTGATCGACGACACCAAGGGTGTTACCTTGGCGGCGGCGTCCAGCCTGGACAAGGACCTGAAGTCCGCACTCAAGGGCGGCGGCAACAAGGATGCGGCCACTGCGGTCGGCAAGCTGGTGGCCGAGCGTGCCGTCAAGGCCGGCATCAAGGACGTCGTCTTCGACCGTGGCGGCTATCGCTATCATGGCCGGGTGAAGGCCCTGGCCGAAGCCGCCCGCGAAGGCGGCCTCAATTTCTGAACCTAAGGACCGGGATAAAGATGGCAAGAGAACGCGAACGGCGCAGCGATCGGGAAGAGCGCGACAGTGAATTTGTCGACCGGCTGGTCCACATCAACCGCGTCGCCAAGGTGGTGAAGGGTGGCCGGCGCTTCGGCTTTGCCGCGCTGGTGATCGTCGGTGACCAGAAGGGTCGCGCCGGCTTTGGCCACGGCAAGGCGCGTGAGGTGCCGGAAGCCATCCGCAAGGCCACCGAGGCCGCCAAGCGGGCGCTGATCCGCGTGCCGCTGCGCGAGGGCAGGACCCTGCACCACGACGTCAATGGACGTCACGGCGCCGGCAAGGTGGTGCTGCGCGCCGCCCCGGCCGGTACCGGCATCATCGCCGGCGGCCCGTTGCGCGCGGTGTTCGAGAGTCTCGGCATGCAGGACGTGGTGGCCAAGTCGACGGGGACGTCAAACCCCTACAACATGGTGCGCGCCACCTTCGATGCACTGAAGCACGAGCAGAGCCCGCGCTCGGTCGCTGCCCGCCGCGGCCGCAAGGTCAGCGATATCCTGGCCCGGCGCCAGGGCAACACCGATGCGGCAGCCGAAGCGACCGCCGAATAAACCGATTTTTGAGGACGAGGACCCGTCATGGCCAAGGACAAGGCAGCAAAGACCGTCGTGATCGAGCAGATCGGCTCGCCGATCCGGCGTCCCAAGGACCAGCGCGCGACGCTGATCGGGCTGGGTCTCAACAAGATGCACCGGCGGCGCGAGCTGATCGATACCCCCCAGGTGCGCGGCATGATCGCCAAGGTGGCGCACATGTTGCGCGTGGTGGAAGAGCGCTAAGCCCAAGAATTCCGGACGAAGGACAAGGTTCCATGAAACTCAATGCGATCTCCGACAAGCCTGGCGCCCGCAAGGCCGGCACCCGGCTCGGCCGCGGCATCGGCTCAGGCTCGGGCAAGACGGCCGGGCGCGGCCACAAGGGCCAGAAGGCCCGCTCCGGCGTGGCGGTCACGGCGTTCGAAGGCGGCCAGATGCCCATCTATCGCCGCCTGCCCAAGCGCGGCTTCGTGAAGCCGAACCGGGCGGAGTGGAACGAGGTCAATCTGGGCCGCGTGCAGACGGCCATCGACAACGGCAAGCTCGATGCCGCAAAGCCGGTGTCGATCACCGAACTGGCGGCGGCCGGCCTGGTCGGCAAGCTGCGCGACGGTGTGCGCCTGCTGGGCAAGGGCGAACTCAAGGCCAAGGTCGCGTTCGTGGTCAGCCATGCCACCAAGTCGGCAACGGCGGCGGTGGAAAAGGCCGGCGGCTCGGTGAGTATCGTCACGGCCAAGGAGGCCAAGGCCGCCAAGGCGGCTGAGGCCGCGACGGTAAAGGCTGCAGCCGGCGAGGCCGAAGCGCCCAAGGCCAAGGCGGCAGCCAAGAAGGCTGGGGCCAAGAAGGCTGGGGCCAAGAAGGCTGATGCCAAGAAGGCGGATGCCAAGAAGGCTGCGCCCAAGAAGCCGGTGGCCAAGAAGGCCGCCGCCAAGGCGTCCAAGGACGCCGTAGAGGAAAAATAGGCTTGCGCCGGCCGGACGTGAGTCCGATATACCCCATCACGGGGTAGGCGGGCTCGCATCAGGGATGAAGTAATGGCATCTGCGGCAGAACAACTTGCGGCCAACCTGAATTTTGGTGCGCTCGCCAAGGCCGAGGACCTGAAGAAGCGCATCTGGTTCACGCTGGGTGCGCTGATCGTCTATCGGCTTGGGACCTATATCCCGGCGCCGGGCATCGATGCGGTCGAACTGGGCCGCCTGGTGCAGCAGAATTCCGCCGGAATCCTCGGCTGGATCAACGGCCTGGCCGGCGGCGCCCTGGGCCGCATGGCGGTCTTTGCGCTGACCATCATGCCGTATATCTCGGCCTCCATCATCATCCAGCTGATGACCACCGTCTCGCCGCATCTTGAACAGCTCAAGAAGGAAGGCGCGCAGGGCCAGAAGAAGATGAACCAGTACACCCGCTACGGCACGGTGTTGCTGGCCGCCTTGCAGGCCTATGGCATCGCCGTCGGGCTCGAAGGCCAGGGCAGCGTGGTCATTCATCCGGGCATTTTCTTCCGCGTCAGCATGGTCATCACGCTGACCGGCGGGACGGTCTTCCTGATGTGGCTGGGCGAGCAGATCACCGCCCGCGGTATCGGCAACGGCATTTCGCTGATCATCTTCTCCGGCATCGTGGCAGGCATTCCGCGGGCCATCGCGGGCACGCTGGAACTGGGGCGCACCGGCCAGCTTTCCACCTTCCTCATCCTCGGCGTCATCGTCATGGCGCTGGTGGTGGTGGCGTTCATCGTGTTCATGGAACGCGCGCAGCGACGAATACTGATCCAGTATCCAAAGCGACAAATGGGCAACAAGGTGTTCCAGGGCGACAAGTCGCACCTGCCCTTGAAGCTCAACACGTCGGGCGTCATTCCGCCGATCTTTGCCTCCTCGCTGCTGCTGCTGCCGATCACCGTGGCCAATTTCAGCCAGGGGCAGGGGCCGGACTGGCTGACCTACATCACCGCGCTCCTGGGGCGCGGGCAGCCGCTGTTCCTTACCTTCTACGTGGCGCTGATCCTGTTCTTTGCATTCTTTTATACCGCCATCATGTTCGACCCCAAGGACACCGCCGACAACCTGAAGAAGCATGGCGGCTTCGTTCCCGGCATCCGGCCGGGCGAGCGCACGGCGGAATACATCGACTACGTCCTCACTCGCATCACCCTGGTCGGCGCGCTTTATCTGGCCGCGGTGTGCGTGCTGCCGGAAATCCTCACGGCCTATGCCGGCATTCCGTTCTATTTCGGCGGCACCTCGCTGTTGATCGTGGTGTCGGTGACCATGGACACGGTTTCGCAGATTCAGGGCCATCTCATCGCCCAGCAATATGAGGGGCTGGTGAAGAAGGCAAAGCTGCGCGGGGGGAGACGGTGAACATCATTCTTCTGGGTCCCCCCGGGGCCGGCAAGGGGACGCAAGCCAAACGGCTGGAGGACAAGCTCGGCATGGTGCAGCTGTCGACCGGCGACATGCTGCGCGCCGCGGTCAAGCAGGGCACGACCTTCGGCAAGAAGGCCAAGGCCGTCATGGAACGCGGCGATCTGGTTTCTGACGACATCGTGGTGGCGATTATCGCCGAACGGCTGGATGAGCCGGATGTGAAGCGCGGTTTCATCCTCGACGGCTTTCCGCGCAACACCGCCCAGGCCGAGGCCCTCGATGACATGCTGGCCGGCAAGAAACTCAACCTCGATGCGGTGATCGAGCTGGAGGTAGACGACGAGGCGCTGGTCGAGCGCATCACCGGCCGCTACACCTGCGCTACCTGCGGCAAGGGCTACCATGACCGCTTCGAAAAGCCCAAGGTCGATGGTGTTTGCGATCAATGCGGCGGCACCACCTTTACCCGGCGGCCCGACGACAACGAAGAAACCGTGCGCAGCCGGCTGGGGGTCTACCACCAGCAGACGGCGCCGCTCACCGCCTACTACGGCGGCGAGGGCAAGTTGAAATGCATCGACGGCATGGCCGATATCGACCATGTCACCCATGAACTGGAGGAGATCCTCGCAAAGGGCTGAACGGGGCAGGGTGCCTGGCTTGCGTAGATCAGCATGCAATTGGGTGGTGACACCCAAATGCATAAAAGCTGATCGATTTTATTGTGTTGAGCATGATGTTATCCGAAAAGTGGTTTCCACTTTTCGGCATCATGCTCCAGCGGTTGACGGCATCGGGAATCCGGCTTACATACCAGCCCATCTGATTGATCGTTGGCTGCCTCAAGTGGAGCGGTGCGCTCTGGCTTGGTTGCGGCCGTTTGTCATTGCGGCATCAAAAATGGTGCCGAAACTGAAGTCTGTCGCGGGGACTGGACCCCGGACGTACCCTGGGAGACTATGGCGTGGCTCGTATCGCAGGCGTCAACATACCGACCAACAAGCGCGTGGTGATCGCGCTGCAGTACATTCATGGCATTGGCCAGAAAAAGGCGCAGGAAATCTGCGAAAAGGTGTCGATCGACGCACCGCGCCGGGTCAATCAGCTGACCGACAGCGAAGTCATCCAGATCCGCGAGGTCATCGACCGCGACTATATGGTCGAGGGCGATCTCAGGCGCGAGGTGTCGATGAACATCAAGCGGCTCATGGATCTGGGCACTTACCGGGGCCTCAGGCATCGCCGCGGCCTGCCGGTGCGCGGACAGCGCACCCACACCAACGCCCGCACCCGCAAGGGGCCCGCCAAGGCCATCGCCGGCAAGAAGAAGTAAGTCAAAAGGCAAGGTAGAAGAATATGGCCAAGGACACAGCGCGCATCCGCCGCAAGGAGCGCAAGAACATCACCTCGGGCGTTGCGCACGTGAATTCATCGTTCAACAACACGATGATCACCATCACGGATGTACAGGGCAATGCCATCTCGTGGGGCTCGGCCGGCAAGATGGGCTTCAAGGGCTCGCGCAAGTCGACGCCCTATGCCGCCCAGGTGGCTGCCGAGCAGGCGGGCAAGGCGGCCATGGAACATGGCATGAAGACGGTGGAGATCGAGGTGAGCGGTCCGGGCTCGGGTCGCGAGTCGGCGCTGAGGGCGTTGCAGGCCTGCGGGCTGCAGGTGACGTCGATCCGCGATGTCACCCCGATCGCGCACAATGGCGTGCGTCCGCCCAAGCGGCGGCGGGTCTAGAGGTTCGAAAACTTGTTGGCGTAATTTCCGGCGCTCTTAACAAAGGGCCCTTGGCCGGACACGAGAATTCAAAAGACGGGCAGGCCCTGCGTATCGCGGCCATGACAGCCCCTCGCACGAGGTGAATACCGACATGGATGTGAATCACAGGAACTGGCAGGAACTCATCAAGCCGGGCAAGCTGGAAGTGCTGGCGACCCGCGACCGCCGCCGTCAGGCGACCATGGTGGCAGAGCCGCTGGAGCGCGGATTCGGCATGACGCTGGGCAATGCCCTGAGAAGGGTGCTGCTGTCGTCGCTGCAGGGCGCTGCCGTCACCTCGGTGCATATCGACGGGGTGCTGCACGAGTTCTCCTCGATCGCCGGGGTGCGCGAGGACGTGACCGACATCATCCTCAACATCAAGGAAGTCGCCCTTGCCATGCATGTGGAAGGCCCCAAGCGGCTCGCCTTGCGCAAGGAAGGTCCGGGCGTGGTCACGGCCGGCGACATCCAGGAAACCGCCGATATCTCCATCCTCAATCCGAGCCATGTAATCTGCACCCTCGATGAGGGCGCCGAGATCCGCATGGAATTCACGGTCGCCATCGGCAAGGGCTATACCCCGGCCGAGCGCAACCGGCCCGAGGATGCCCCCATCGGCCTGGTGCCGGTCGACAGCCTGTTCTCGCCGGTCAAGCGGGTTTCCTACAAGGTCGAGAACACCCGCGAGGGCCAGATCCTCGACTATGACAAGCTCACCCTGACGGTGGAAACCGACGGTTCGATCAAGCCCGAGGACGCGGTCGCTTATGCGGCGCGCATCCTGCAGGACCAGTTGCAGGTGTTCATCAACTTCGAGGAGCCCTCCAAGGCGACCACCGAGGAAGAGCGGCCGGAGCTGGAATTCAACGCCGCGCTGCTCAAGAAGGTGGACGAGCTGGAACTGTCGGTGCGCTCGGCCAATTGCCTGAAGAACGACAACATCGTCTACATCGGCGACCTCATCCAGAAGACCGAAGCGGAGATGCTGCGCACCCCGAACTTTGGACGCAAGTCGCTTAACGAGATCAAGGAAGTGCTGGCCCAGATGGGTCTGCATCTCGGCATGGAAGTGCCGAACTGGCCGCCGGAGAACATCGACGAACTGGCCAAGCGTTTCGAGACCCATTACTGATTTTGTTCGCATAGAGGATCAAGGGCATGCGCCACGGATTTTCCGGCCGCCGGTTCAACCGGTCGGTCTCGCACAGGAAGGCGATGTTCGCCAACATGGCGGCCGCGCTCATCAAGCATGAGCAGATCGTCACCACCCTGCCCAAGGCCAAGGACCTGAGGCCGGTGGTGGAAAAGCTGGTGACGCTCGCCAAGCGCGGCGACCTGCACGCCCGCCGCCAGGCCATCACGCGCATCGGTGACGAGGACCAGGTGAAGAAGCTGTTCGGCGCCCTGGCCGAGCGCTACAAGGAGCGCAACGGCGGCTATACGCGGGTGCTGAAGGCGGGTTTTCGCTATGGCGACTCCGCCCCGATGGCGGTGATCGAGTTCGTCGATCGCGATACCGCTGAAAAGGGCAAGGACTCCGGTCCGACACAGGAAGCTGCGGCTGAAGCCAAGGCCGAGGAGACGGCGGCGGCCTGACCCGTACATTGCATTTGAAATTTGCGCGAAGGCGGTCCATGGGGCCGCCTTTGTTGCGTCTGGGGGAAGAAATCAATGCGGCTTCGTCCACCCCGCCCTGATCTGGCGGTGGGCATCGGGGTAGCTGCTGGCGGTGACGGCGATGCGGTCCTGGATGATCTCGGTCAGTTGCGGCAGGCGGTGGAAGGGGACCGTCGGAAAGGCGTGGTGGGCGGTGTGGTAGGGCATGTTCCAGGCGATGAAGCATACCGCGCGGCCGCCAAAGGTGGTGCGCGAGTTCTTCAGCATGTCGGCGACGAGCGGGCAGGCGCCGTGCTCGGCCAGGAGATAGGCCCGGAGGAAGGGCTGGCCGATGATGAGCGGCAGGAGCCACAGCTTTACCGCAATGAGGCTACCGGTGGCGAAGCTGATGAGCGCGACGGCTGCATAAAGCCCCAGATGCAGCCGCACCTCGCGAATGATCGAGGGGCGGCGGGCGGCCGGCACATAATCGCCCTCGATGCGGCCCACGGCCATGGCGGCAAGAGTGCGGATCATCGAGATCCAGTAGGCAAGGGCGGTGAGGTAGAAGAGATAGGCGGGCCAGTTCGCCGGCTTGGGGGTGGCGAGTTCGGGATCGCGGGCCTGATCCTGGGTGTGGCGATGGTGGGCGAAGTGAAAATAGCGGAACCAGCGCGCCGGCACCACCACCAGGAACCCGGTCACGGCGGCGATGAGGCGGTTGAGGCGCCGATCGGCAAAGGCGCTTTCGTGGGTGGTTTCGTGTTCGAGGGTGAAAAGGAAGGTCAGCGCAATGGCGTAGACCAGCATGGCCGCGAGCCACAAAGCCCAATGGGTCGCCGTCAGGATCACCGCTCCCGACACCGCCAGCAGGCCCAGGTGGCCGGCAAGCCGCACCAGGCCCGGACCGTTGCGCGGTTGGCGCAGGGCGGCAAGCATCGCCGGCTCGATGAGGTCGAGGGGACCGGCTGGCTTGTCGAGGTCGGGCGCACCCGCCCCAATACCCTTGACCTTGAGGTTCATCCGGCGCTCAATGACACTATCAATCCAAGCTTGAAGACAAACACGATCATCACCATGCCGCAACAGATCAGCGTTGGCTACAAGGCTCTGCTGGCCGAAGCCGAGAAGGAAATCGACCAGGTCAGCATCGATGAAGCCATTGCCATGGCGGGGCGCGATGATGTCACCATCATCGACATCCGCGACGTGCGCGAACTGTGGCGCGAGGGGCGCATTCCCGGCTCCGTCCACGTGCCACGCGGCATGCTGGAGTTCTGGATCGATCCCGAAAGCCCCTATTACAAGCCGTTGTTCGGCGAAGACAGGACCTTCGTCTTTCAATGCGCCGGCGGCCTGCGCTCGGCGCTGGCGACTCAGATCGCCCAGCGCATGGGGCTGAAGCCGGTCTACAACATGATCGGCGGCTTCGGCGCCTGGAAGAAGGCGGGCGGCGCGGTGGAGCCGGTGGAGCCCAAGAACAAGGCGTGAGTGCGAGGGGGTAAGTTCGATGCGGGGCAAGCGTATTTCGTCAGGCTCCAGGTTCGAGGAAATCGCCAGCTATTCGCGGGTGGCCGTGGTGCCCGATCCCGGTGGCGACTGGATCTTCGTCTCCGGCACGACCGGCTTCGATTATGCGCTGATGACCATCGAAAAGTCGGTGGAGGCACAGACCCACCAGGTCTTCCGCAATATTGCCGATGCCCTCAACCGGGCCGGATCGGGCCTTAACGACGTGGTGCGGGTACGGATATTCCTGGCCAGGGCTGAGGACTTCGAGAAGGTGGCGCCGATCATCGGGCAGTACATGCACGCCGCCCTGCCGGCCAACACGACCGTGGTGACGCCGCTGATCGACAAGCGCATGCTGATCGAGGTCGAAGTGACGGCGCGCAAGGCGGTCGGCGAATGAGCATGAAGACGGCGTGAGACCGGGTGAGGCGATGAAGTTGTCGCGGATTGCGGTGGTCGCTCTGGCGGCGGCGGCGATGCCGGTGATGCCGGCGATGGCAGATGGCATCGCCATCTCGCATGCGGACGGTTTCGAACGGACGCCGCTCGACAGCACCTTCTGGACGCTCGAGCATGTCGGCAACCGCCGGCTATGGATCGATCGCCACGTGGTGCGCACGGGCAAGGGCGCACTGGCCATCCGCATCAAGGGCTCGGACTACAATGCGGTGTGCAAATGCCAGATATCGGAAATCCGCGAGGTGTCGGCCGTGCGGCTGCCGTTCGGCACCGACGTCTGGTACGGCTTCAGCTTCCGCATCGAGGGTTTTGGCGGCCTGACGGGCAGCACCCGCTGGCAGATCGGCGGCTGGAAGCAGGATGCCGATGGCAGCCCCTTCGTTGCCCAGCGCTTCGATGACGGGATTTTCCATATCACCCTGGAGAGCGGCACCTCGCGGGTCCTGGTGGCCACCGCCATGGGCAACAAGGAGAGCTTCTTCGAGGCGGTCAAGGCGGGACTGGTCAGGAGCATGGGCTTTGTGTCGGAGCCGGAGAAATACGACGGCAAGGACGACGTCAAGCTGGTCTACGGCGAAAATCCCGTGCTGCCCGATCCGCGCAAGCACTGGGTCGATATGGTCTATCACATCAAGGGCGGGCTCAACGGAGACGGACTGGTCGAGGTCTATGCCGACGGCCGCTTCATTGCCCGGGCAACCGGCACCATCGGGCTGAAGAACGCCAGCGGGCCGAACCAGTATTTCCGCTTCGGTCACCACCGCGCGCCGATGCCCGGCACCGCCACCATCTACATCGACGATTTCCGCCGCGGCACCAGCCGGGCTGAGGTCGATCCCGCCAACTTCCCGGAGTGATGCCGCACCATGGCCCGATTGCTGCTCGTCATCGGCAACAAGACCTATTCGTCGTGGTCGTTCCGGCCGTGGATCGCCATGCGCCAGGCGGACATCGCCTTCGATGAGGAGGTCATCGCGCTCGACCGCCGGGATACCAAAAAGAAGATCCTCGCGCACAACGGCGCCGGCCGGGTGCCGGTGCTGCATGACGGCAAGCTGACGATTTGGGAATCGCTGGCGATCATCGAATATATCGCCGAAAGCTTTCCCGAAGCCGGCCTGTGGCCGAGGGGCAAGGCGGCGCGCGCCATGGCGCGGGCGGCGGCGGCGGAGATGCACGGCGGGTTTTCGGCGCTCAGAAACGCTTGCCCGATGAACATGCGCCGCACCCCGTCGCGCCTCAAGGTCGAGGTGGGCGTCAAGCGCGACGTGGCCCGCATCGAGGCCTTGTGGGCGGTATGCCGGGCCGCTCACGGCAAGGGGGGCCCGTTCCTGTTCGGGCGCTTTTCAGCCGCCGATGCCATGTATGCCCCGGTGGTCAATCGCCTCTACGTCTACGGCTTCAAGGTGAGCGCCGAAACACGGGCCTACATGCAGGCGATGATGGGGCTTCAAGCCTGGCAGGACTGGGAAACCGCGGCGCGAGCCGAACCGTGGGTCATTGCCCACGAAGATTTTTGAACATGGCCCTGGCTTCGGCCGTTTGCAGTGCCTCGACGGCGGCGCGATAGCCGAGTTCGACGGCCTTGTCGAAGGCGGTCCAGTTGCGGATGTCGATCTCGCCGAGGCGCGGGACCACGGCAAGGTCGGCATTGGAAAGCTGCTGGCGGTTCTCGAATTCGTTGGCAACGGTGCCGGAGCGCATCAAGATGGAGATCAGCGGCGGGCGCAACAGGCGCGAGACGAGGCTGGCCGAATGCATCTGCTCCAGCCAATGCGGGGTGATCGCCAGATCGCGCGCCACGTCGACGGCAATTACCGGTCCGTTGTTGAGGCTGCGCATGACATCGACCGGCAGGTTGTCCATGACCCCGCCGTCCACCAGCACGCCGGTCGGGGTGGCGACCGGCGGCAGGATGCCGGGCAACGAAATGGTCGACCGCAGCACCTCGGCCACCAGGCCGCGGCGATGCACCTCGACTTCGGCGGTGGTGAGGTTGGAGGAGACGCAAAAGAACGACCGCCACAGATCGGAGATGAGGACGTCGCCGAAATGCTCCTTCAAAAGGCGTTCGACCTTCTTGCCCCTGACCAGACCGAACAGCGGCAGCGAATAATCGGACAAGGGATTGCTGTCGACAAAGGCGCGGCGGATGCGTTCGATCGATTCGGCAATCGGCCAGTCCATGGCGATGCAGGCGGCAAGGATGCCCCCCATGGAAGCGCCGCCGATGAGGTCGATGGGGATTTCGGCCTCGTTGAGCGCCCGCACGACGCCCAGATGGGCATAGGCGCGGGCACCGCCTCCCGACAGCACCAGACCCACCGCGCAACCGGCGATCACCCGTGCCAGCCGCCTCCAGTCCCCCGGCTCGGTGCGGCGTAGATGAAAATGCCGGTTGGCGCGCATGGCATCGAGCCAGCGCGCGGTGTGGGTGGGATTGCGGCGAGGCTTGTCGTGCAGGATGACGATGTCGGCAAGCTGGTGTTCGGTGCGCTGATCGAACAGTTCACGCGGGACGCCTCGCCCGGGCGCGCTTTCGGCCCGCGCAAGGGCAACCAGCCGGTCGGCCTGGCGCACGCACAGCCGGTTCCAGGCCTCGTCGGTCTGGCTGCCGCACAGGAAAAGGTGGTCGTGGCGAGTTTCGAGATCGGCGACGTTGTGGCCCTCCTGGTCGAGGTCGCCCATGCATACGACGCGCACATCGAAGCCGCTGTGGCGCATGTGGTCGGCCAGTTCGAAGGCAAAGGTCTTGGGGTCGATGTCGCGGGAGGCGGCGAGAAAGGCGGTGATGCGCGGCTCAATCACCGGGGGCTCGCCCGCCGTTGTGCGCCTGAGGCGGTGGGCGAGGACCTGCACCAGGGCTTCGTGGATGGTGCTGTGCTGTTTGGCGAGGCGGCGGAAGGCGGTGGGCGTCAGGCGCAACAGGTCGCAGTCGCGGATGGCGCTGACGGTGGCCGAGCGGCCGGAACGGGCAGCCACCGCCATCTCGCCGATGATCTCACCGGGCCGGATGAGGGCGACGAGTGACTGCACGCCGTGGCGCTGCACGTAGACGCCAAGGGTGCCGGATTGCAGCAGGTAGAGGGCATCGGCTTCATCGCCCTGGTGGAACAGCGCCGTGCCGGCCGGCAGGGTGAATTGGCGCGCGGCGGCCAGAACGACCTTGCGGGTGGCCGGCGGCAGAGCCGCCATGAAGTCGAAACTGTCGCGATATCTCGACGCCGTCATCGAAGATCAAGCTCCAGCATGGCGCCATGGGCAAAAAGCCGATAAATCAGGGGTTACCGATTTTCGCGCGAGGAGCATATTGGGACGGACATGGCAATCCTGCAATCGAACATCGCAACCACAAGCGAAGAATTCATCGCCAACCGAGCCCATATGGCGGCGCTCAACGCCGACCTCATCGAGCGCCGCCGCCTGGCCGCGACCGGCGGTTCGGCCAAGGCCCGCGAGCGCCATCAGGCGCGCGGCAAGCTTTTACCGCGCGAACGGGTGATGCGGCTGATCGATCCGGGTGCCCCGTTCCTGGAGCTTTCCCCCATGGCGGCATCGGGCATGTACGACGGCGATATCCATGGTGCCGGCATCATCACCGGGGTGGGCCGGGTTTCGGGGCGCGAATGCGTGATCGTGTGCAACGATGCCACCATCAAGGGCGGCACCTACTATCCGATGACGGTGAAAAAGCACCTCAGGGCCCAGGAGGTGGCGCGCGAGAACAACCTGGCGTGCATCTATCTGGTGGACTCAGGCGGCGCCAACCTGCCCAACCAGACCGAGGTGTTTCCCGATCGCGAGCACTTCGGGCGCATCTTCTACAACCAGGCGACGCTTTCAGGGCTTGGCATCCCGCAGATCGCCTGCGTCATGGGCTCATGCACCGCCGGCGGGGCGTATGTGCCGGCAATGTCGGACGAAACGGTGATCGTCAGGCGCCAGGGCACCATCTTCCTGGCCGGCCCGCCGCTGGTCAAGGCAGCGACCGGCGAGGAGGTCGACGCCGAGGACCTGGGGGGGGCCGATGTGCATGCCCGGCTGTCGGGGGTGGCCGACCACTACGCGCTCGATGACGAGCACGCCCTTGCCATCGTCCGCTCCATCGTCGCGGGCCTCAACCGGGTGAAGCGGCCGGACATCGAGATTGCCGCGCCGCGCCCGCCGCTCTACAATCCGGGCGAGATCGACGGCATCGTCCCGCCGACGTTCGCCCGACCCTATGATGTGCGCGAGATCATCGCCCGCCTCGTCGATGCTTCCGAATTCGACGAATTCAAGAAGCTCTACGGCACCACGCTGGTGACCGGCTTTGCCCGCATCTGGGGCATGCCGGTGGCGATCCTCGCCAATGCCGGCATCCTGTATTCGGAATCGGCGCAAAAAGGTGCCCACTTCATCGAGCTGGCCTGCCAGCGGCGCATCCCGCTCTTGTTCCTGCAAAACATCTCCGGCTTCATGGTGGGGCGGAAATATGAAGCCGGCGGCATCGCCAAGGACGGCGCCAAGCTGGTGACGGCGGTGGCGTCGGCGGCGGTGCCGAAAATCACCGTGATCATCGGCGGCTCGTTCGGGGCGGGCAATTACGGCATGTGCGGACGCGCCTATTCCCCGCGCTTCCTGTTCACCTGGCCCAACAGCCGTATCTCGGTGATGGGCGGCGAGCAGGCCGCATCGGTGCTGGCGACGGTCAAGCGTGACAACATCGAAAAGGCCGGGAAAACCTGGCCGAAAGCGGAAGAAGAGGCCTTCAAGGCACCGGTCAGGGAGCAGTACGAGCGCGAGGGCCATCCCTACCATGCCACCGCGCGCTTGTGGGACGACGGCATCATCGCGCCGGCTGAAACCCGCGACGTGCTGGGACTGGCGTTTTCGGCCACACTCAATGCGCCGATAGAGACAACCCGTTTCGGCGTCTTCAGAATGTAGTTACCTAGAGTAGTACAACCTGTGGTTATTTACTCCGTCTGCTGATATCATGACGTATTGGCCAGTCTTCCGGGTTCGTCATGAATATCCCAGATTATCAACGACTGATGTTACCTATCTTGCAGCGACTTGCCGACCAGGGCGGCGAGTTGGCTATCGACGCGTTGACGGACATGGTCGCCGCGGCCATGGCGATGGGTGATGTGGAGCGCAACGAGCGGTTGCCGAGCGGCCAGGAGACCGTGTTCGTCGGACGCATGCGCTGGACCCTCAGCTACCTGGAATCGAGCGGGGCCGTGACCGCCGCGCCGGACGGCATGATACGGCTCAGCGATACCGGCAGCGAACAGGTGGCGGAGCATCTGACGGACATGGGCGTAGCACCTGAAAATTCCGGGAGTGTTGCCACGCCGCGGTCCTTGTGGGTCGCCGCAAGTGGCGACGACAACGGTGCCGAGGGACGAATGCAGGAGTGTTTCCAGACCTGTTACGAACGCCTGAAGGCGCAACTGCTGCAGCGCATCCACGGCCAGACGCCGGCGTTCTTCGAGGAACTGGTCATCGATCTGCTGCTGGCCATGGGATATGGCGGGCGGCGCCCGGATCTGGCCAAGTGCCTTGGGCGCTCGGGCGACGGCGGCATCGACGGCGTGGTGCGTCGGGACAGTCTGGGGCTCGACGTGGCCTACGTGCAGGCCAAGCGCTATCGCCCCGGCACGGCGGTGTCGATTTCAGCGGTGCGCGATTTCGCTGGCGCGCTGGATGCCCACAAGGCCGACAAGGGGGTGATGGTGACCACCTCGCATTTCCCGGACAGCGCGGTGAAGTTCGCGCAGGCCTCGAGGCGGCGTATCGCCTTCATCGACGGCGACAGGCTGACCAGCCTGCTCATTCGCCACAACATCGCGGTCAGGCCGCACATGACGTTCGAGATGAAACATCTGGACGAGGACTACTTCGAGGGCCCGCGCGACAACCTCGTGGCGCAGCCCGCCTGAAAGTCCTTGCCGGGCCGGAGGGCATGGTTCAAAACATAACCCATGCTTAGGTCGGTCCTTATCGCCAATCGCGGCGAAATCGCCTGTCGCATCGCCTCGACGGCGCGGCGCATGGGCCTGCGCACCATCGCGGTTTATTCCGAGGCCGATGCCGGGGCGCTGCATGCGCGCTCCGCCGATGAAGCCCACCTCATCGGACCGGCGGCGGCGCGCCACAGCTACCTCGACGGCGAGCGCATCATCGCAACGGCTCTCAAGACCGGGGCCGAGGCCATCCACCCCGGCTACGGGTTCCTGTCGGAAAACGCCGGCTTTGCCGATGCCTGCGCGGCGGCGGGGCTGGTGTTCGTCGGCCCGCCGGCTGAGGCCATCCGCGCCATGGGCTTGAAGGATGCCGCCAAGGCGCTGATGATCAAGGCCGGCGTTCCCGTCGTCCCCGGCTATCATGGCGTCGACCAAGATGATGACCTGCTGGCCGAAGAAGCCGCCGAGACCGGCTATCCGGTGTTGATCAAGGCGGCAGCGGGCGGTGGCGGCAAGGGCATGCGGCTGGTCGAGGCCCATGAGGATTTCCGCGCCGCGCTCGCGGCCTGCCGGCGCGAGGCGGCGTCGGCCTTCGGCAACGACAGCGTGCTGGTGGAGAAATTCATCCAGAACCCGCGGCACGTGGAGATGCAGGTTTTTGCCGACAATCATGGGGGCGCCGTGCATTTCTACGAGCGCGACTGCTCGCTGCAGCGCCGCCACCAAAAGGTGATCGAGGAAGCCCCGGCACCGGGCATGCCGCCCGACATGCGCGAAGCCATGGGTTCAGCGGCGGTCGCCGCTGCCAAGGCGGTGGGCTATTCCGGGGCGGGCACGGTCGAATTCATCGCCGACGGGTCGGAGGGTTTAAAGAACGGCAAGTTCTGGTTCATGGAGATGAACACGCGCCTGCAGGTCGAGCATCCGGTCACCGAAATGATCACCGGGCTCGATCTCGTCGAATTGCAGTTCAAGGTGGCATCGGGCGAGGCGCTGCCGTTTAATCAGGCAGGCGTTCCGGCGATCAACGGCCATGCGGTGGAGGCCCGTCTTTATGCCGAAGACCCGGCCAACGGCTTTCTGCCGCAGGCTGGAAGGCTGCACCGGATCCGCTGGCCGCACGGCCTCAAAGGCATCCGGATCGATACCGGGGTTGAAAGCGGCGCCGAAATCACGCCCCACTACGATCCCATGATCGCCAAGATTATCGCCCACGGTTCGAGCCGAGCAGAAGCCCTCGGCCGTCTCGGCCGGGTACTGGGGGAGGTGAGGGTGCTTGGCCTGAGGAGCAATGTGGCGTTTCTCGGCCGGCTGGTGGCCGAGCCGGAATTTGCCGATCAGCACTTCGATACCGGGTTCATCGAGCGCAGCGGCGAGCGGCTCACCCGCTCACCGGCAGGCCCGCGCGAGCGGGCGCTGGCGGCACTGGCCTGGTTCGGGGTTTTTGCCCGCAGCGGCATCGCTGCCAGCGATCCGTGGGCACGCAGCGACGGCTGGTCCCTGAAGGGGCCCGAGCGCACCGATGTGCTTGCCCTCAACATCAATGGCGAAGGCTCAAGAGCGCACCTGACCTGGAACGATCAGGGCATCGCCGTGTCGCTCATCGGCAGCAGCGATGAAACATGCTTTCAGTTCGCGCATCCCGAGTGGCGCGAAGGTGCACTGGTGAGCGAATGCGGCGGCGACCGGCTGGAGGCGCTGGTGGCCGGCGATCAGGCGCGGCGGCGCTGCTTCCTGGCTCTCGGCGATGCCCAGGTCGAGGCTTCGGCCATCGATCTCCTCGACCGTGACGAAGATGAAGGGGCAGGCGCTGCCGTGGTGCGCGCGCCGATGTCGGGGCGGGTCATCAAGGTTCTGGCGGGCGAGGGCGATGAGGTGGCGCGCGGTGCCGCGCTGGTGATCATCGAAGCCATGAAGATGGAGCACGTCATGCGCGCCGGCCATGCCGGGCGGGTGAGCGCGCTGCCGGTGAGGGAGGGCGATCAGGTGGCCGAGGGCCAGGTGCTCGCCAGCATCGCCTCGGCGGAAAGCCCGGCGGTGCCATGAGGGTGCGTGTCGTGCCTGCCGGATCAGTTGGTCTGTGCCTGCTGGCCGGGCTGGCGATCCACGGCGAGGCGGCAGCGGCTGCCGAAAAGGTGCTGTTTTCGCCCGATTTCGGTGCCAGCTTCGCCATCGAGGCCCAGCACCTGGCGCACTTCGCCCTGCGGCTCAAGGGTATCCGCGCCGGTGACCTCGATGCCACCAGTCGTGAGGACCTGCGCCGTGCCATGTGGCCGAAGCTGTGGAAATATGCCTGTTCGATCCCACAAAGGAACGCAAAAGTGTTTGACTATGTGCGCAATCCGGCGGGCGTCATCGAAGTGGACATGATGGACGAGGCCGGACATTCCATCAGCGTGTTCAAGGTGCGCTGGGCGACCTGTCACAACTGATCGCCGACGCGCAAAAGAGACGAATTAGAAGCCTATGGCCCTCAACATCCTCAAGCTGTGCGTCGGGGTGAGCGAGATTGCCGAACTGGCGGCGTGGCAGGACGAGCGTCTGGCGCGCACCAAGCGCATCTATCACGTCACCCGCATGATCCCGCGCCGGGCGGCTGAAATCGTCGGTTCGGGCTCCATCTACTGGGTGATCCGCGGGATGATCATGGTGCGCCAGAAGATCATCGCCATAGAGCCGTTCAAGGACGAGGACGGCATCGAGCGGTGCAAGCTGGTGTTCGATCCACAACTGGTGCCGGTGAGGCCGGTGCCGCGCCGCGCCTTTCAGGGCTGGCGCTATCTGGCCAGCGCCGATGCGCCGCCCGACCTGAAGCGCCGCCCCGCCGACAGCAATCTCAGCGACAAGATGGCGGCCGAACTGGCAGAACTCGGGCTGTTGTGAGCCTCAATCCTGAAATCGTTGTGCTGAAGCCCGGCGATGATCGCAGCGATGCGGCCCGCCTCCTCAAAAGGTTCTTTGCCGAAGAGGGATTTTCGACACCGCCCGCGCAGATAGATGCCAATCTTCACAGGATGCTTGACCTCGATACCTGCCGGGTGCTGGTCGCAAGGCAGGGCGACGAGGCGGTGGCGGTGGCGACGCTGTCGCTCGACTTCGGCATCGAGTTCGGCTGGGCAGCCGAGATCGGCGATCTCTATGTGGTGCCGGGGACACGTGGACGCGGGCTGGCGCGGGGGCTGGTGGAAGCCTGCCGGGGGCTCGCCCGCCAGATGGGTGCCACGACGCTTTATGTCACGGTCACCGCCCATGGCGAGAGTTCGGGCCTCAAGCGTTTCTACGATCGGCTGGGGTTTTCCGACGACGGGCGCATGTTCATGGGAAGCGGCATCGGTGCCGGCATGTCCTAGATCAGGATGACTTTGGATCGAGTCGATCCAAAGTCATGAACCTGATCGATTCAAATATGTTGAGCATGATGTTGTCCGAAAAGTGGTTTCCACTTTTCGGCATCATGCTCTGGAGCACGCCCATCAGCGGTTGAGGCGCTGCGGGTAGACGAGGTCGGGGGCTTCGGGGATGCCGGTGAGGTCCTCGGCCCGGCGGATGCGCTGCGAGATGGCCTCGCCCTGGGTGCCGGACTTGTCACGTGCCTCGGCGGCCTTGTAATCGGCCATGGCGCGGATGCCGGAGCCGTCGCGCAGGCTGGCGTCGCCGCGCAGCATCAGGCTTTCCACCGGCCGGTAGTCGAGTTGTAGCGAGCGGGTGAAGTCCTGGCGGGCGTGGCTGAAATCCGAGCGGTCGAGAGCGATCGCGCCGCGCGAATAATAGGCGGCGCCATAATCGGGGTCGATTTCGATGGCCCGGTCGAGGTCGGCGATGGCGTGATCTACATCACCGAGCTCTGTTTCCATCTCGGCGCGGCAGCGGCGGTAGCTCGCCACTTTCGGATTGATGGCGATGGCCTTGCCGCAATCGGCCACCGCCTCGGCCAGGCGGCGCAGGTGAAAATCGGTCCAGGCGCGGCTTTCCCAGGCATCGGCATCGCCGGGATCGAGGGCAAGGGCGCGGTCGTAATCGGCAAGCGCTGCGGTGAAATGGCCACGCGCATCGGCGATATCGCCGCGCCGGCGGTAGTGATAGCCGACCTTGGGTTCAAGCTTCAGGGCCGCGTCAATGGCCGTGGCGGCCTCGTCGAGGCGACCCAGGCGCGACAAAATGGCGGCACGCACCGACTGGCCGGCGGCATCGTCCGGGCGCAGCTTGACATAGGCCTCGATGTCGTCGACCGCCGCCGCCATGTTGCCCGCCCCCCAGTAGGCCCAGGCCCGTTCGAACAGGGGCGGGGCCAGGGTGGGGTCGATCTTCAGTGCCTCATCGAAATCGGCAATCGCGCGGGTCCAGTCCTGGTTGGTGCTGTAGACCCGGCCGCGTTCGTAGAACACCAGCGCATGGTGGAGGCCGAGGGCAATGGCCTTGTTGAAATCGGCGAGTGCCGAGGTGGTATCGCCCTTGGCGGAATAGGTAAAGCCGCGCTCATAAAACACGTCGGCATCGTCTGGATTGGCCGCCAGGACCTTTGAATAATCGGCCAGCGCATCGCCGTAGCGCCCCAGCCAATAAAGCGCATAGGCGCGGCGGTAGTAGATCTCGATGCGGTCCGGCTGCAGGGCGAGGGCGGCATCGAAGGCCTTGGCGGCCTCGGCCTGGCGCTTCAGGTCGGCGAGCGCCCGGCCGCGCCCGAGCAGGTTGTCGGCGGTCACCGGTCCGATGGTATTGGCGCGATCGAATTCGCCAAGCGCGCTCTCGGGCTTCTTGAGGTCGAGGTAGACCCAGCCGCGCTCTGCCAGGGCATCGGCGTAGTCCGGCTTGAGGGACAGCACCTTGTTGAGATCGGCCAATGCGCCGTCGCTATCGCCGGCGGCCGAGCGCGAACGGGCGCGGTTGAGCCGCACCACGACGTTGTCGGGGGCGATCTTCAGGGCGGCGGTGAAGTCGGCGAGGGCGGCGGTGTGCTGGTCGAGGGCATCGCGGGCCAGCGCCCGGTTGTTGAGGCTGGCCACGTGGCGGCGGTCGATCTTCAGGGCGAGGTCGTAATCGGCAATGGCCGCGCTCAACTGGTGCAGCTCGTAGTGTGCCCAGCCGCGGTCGGCCAGATCGTCGGGATTGCCATGGCGCAGGCGCAAGGCGCGGGTGAAATTGGCGATTGCGCCCTTGAAGTCGCCGGTCCTGGTGAGCACGGTGGCCAGATTGGACCAGATCACCGGATCGCGGGGACTGAGTTTGGCGGCCCGGTGATAGTCGGCAATGGCTTCTGGGTAGCGCGACAGGCCGTAATAGGCATTGCCGCGCTCGTTGAACACGTTGGAGCTCTTGGGCGTCAGGTGGGCGAGGCGGTCGAGGTCGGCGATGGCGCGGCCATAATCGCCAGCATCGATATAGTGCCGGGCGCGGGAAAGCAGGGCGCGATCACGGGTCCTGTGGCTCGAGCTGGCGCGATCGATCAAGGCGGTGCAGGCCGCCATGGCCTTGGCGTCCTTGCCACGTTCGCATGTGGCCAGACGCCCGGCAGCCGCCGGCACGGTCATGCCACCGGTCAACACCAGTATCGCAATAAAACGGTGAACCTCGGTCCTCATCTGCCAACGCCATGCCCTGATTATTGAGCATAACCTAACTTAGCGACGGTGAAGGCCGGGTTACAATAGCAATCAAAAGGTCTCCGCAACGATGACCGTCTCGCCGGGCTCGTAGCCGTTGAAGCGGGTCGAGGTGGCCGCGCCATAGGCGCCGACGGGTGCAAACTCCACGTAGTCGCCCTCGGCGATGTCGTCGGCGAGCGCCAGTTTCACCGGCAGGACATCCAGCGGGTCGCAGGTGGGACCATAGACCGTCCAGCCACCGGTGCCGGCCGCCAGGGCGCCGCCGTTGCGGATCACCCGGTGGCGCGGCATCAGATCGCGCGCCTGGCTCACCTCCATCAAGGCGCCATAGATGCCGTCGTTGAGGAACACCTCGCGGCGCCCCGGCTTGACCAGCTTGACCCTAGTCAGCAGCGATACGGCCGGGGCCACGATGCCGCGTCCGGGTTCGCATTCAAGGCGCGGCATGGCGCCCGTCTCGAAGTGGCTGGCGACTGCCTCGGCGATGGCGGCAAAAAAGGCGCCATGTGCCGGGCCGCGGCTGGTGGCGTAGCCGGCGGGAAAGCCGCCGCCGACATTGAGGGCCGAAAGCCGCACGCCCGCTGCCGAGGCGATCGCCGCGGCGGCCTCGATGTGACGGGCGTAGGCCCCGGGCTCGGTGCACTGGGAGCCGGGATGGAAGGTGAGGACGACGGAAAAGCCGCGTGCCACGGCATCGCGCAACAGCTCGACGGCCTCATCGGGCGTGGCGCCGAATTTCGAGGAAAAGTCATGCGCCGACTGGCCGGCCGCGACGAGGCGGAAGCGCACCGCCAGCTCGATGGCGGCGGCATCGTCGGCCAGAGCGGCGATCTTGGCGATTTCCTGGTGATCGTCGACGGCAAAGCGCCGGCAGCCGAAGGGCTCAAGCGCTTGGGCGATCTCGGCGCGCGACTTCACCGGGTTGTGGTAATGGAGCCGGGCGCGCGGGGCGATGGCGCGAATGGCGGCCATCTCCTCGACCGAGGCGACATCGAAGCAATCGAGACCGACGGCGCAGGCGGTGAGCAGAATATCCTCGCCCGGATTGGCCTTCATGGCGTAGGAGACCTCGCCCGGAAAGCCGTCAATGAAGGTCTTGATCGAGGTCCTGAGGGCAGCCGGCGAAAAGCAGAAGACCGGTGCCTCGGGGTGCAGCAGGCTGGCCACCTCGACGGCGTCGGCATAGACGCGGCGGGGAGCCAGGCAATAGCCGTCGTCAGCGGGGATGACGGTGGCGCCACCGAGGGTGGCGAGGGATTTCAGGGCGAGCGAGGTCATGGGCGCTGCTCCAGGAGGGTGATATCTGATTGAAGGATGTCGAATTCTCAGGCCGGTTTACAGGCGGCGATATGTGGCGATATGTCGAATATTCCGGCGAATCGCCAACCTTTCCGGTAAAGTGATAAACGATGATCACGCCCCGCGACGAACAGCTTATTGCGCTCCTGCGCCTCAATGCACGCGAATCGGTGGCCGCGCTGGCGCGCCAGCTCGGCGTCTCGCGCTCGACCGTGCAGGACCGCCTGGCGCGGCTGGAAAAGGCGGGCGTCATCAAGGGTTACGGCGTGCGGCTGGCCGATGAGGTGCGCGATGGCGGCATCCGCGCCTGGGTCAGTCTCGAGGTGGAGCCGCGCAAGGCGCAGGACGTGGTGCGGGCGCTGATGAAGCTCAGCCCCGTCGAAACGCTGCACACGGTTTCGGGCAAGATCGATTGCGTGGTGCTGGTGCGCACCGCCACCGCCGACGACATGGACAGATTCCTCGATCATGTGGGCCTCATTCCCGGCGTTACGCGGACGGAGTCCGCAGTTATTCTCTCCACCAAGCTCGACAGGCGTTGAGCCCGCAGTGTGGAATCCCTGCAAACCTCGTGCGTGCCGGTTTTGTCCGACGGGCTTTGCGTGCAATATGCCGCTCAACCCTTCGAGACCGCACGTCGTAGGTGGCGCGCATATAAGGACAATTGGAGAAAGATGCTAATGTTATTTGAGCTGAGGGCCGCGCTGGCGGTGACATTGATTGTCGCAGGCACGATTTTCGCCAACGCCCAGACGGTGCCGGACAACCGCGCCGAGATCACCTATTCGTTCGCGCCCGTCGTCAAGCGGACCGCGCCGGCGGTGGTGAACGTCTATGCCAAGCGGGTGGTGCGCAGCGAGGGCGTCAATCCGTTCGCTGGCGACCCGATGTTCCGCTATTTCTTCGGCGACCGCGGGATGTTCGGGCAGCCGCGCGAACGGGTGCAGAATTCCCTGGGCTCCGGCGTCATCGTCGAGTCCTCGGGCTTCATCGTGACCAACAATCACGTCATCAAGGGCGGCACCGATATCCGCGTCAGCCTGTCGGACCGGCGCGAGTTCAAGGCCAAGGTGCTCCTGGCGGACGAGCGCACCGACCTGGCGATCCTCAAGATCGATCCCGGCAAGGAAGCACTGCCGATCCTGCCCATGGGCGATTCGGACGCCCTCGAAGTGGGCGATCTGGTGCTCGCCATCGGCAATCCCTTCGGGGTGGGCCAGACGGTCACCTCAGGCATCGTCTCGGCGCTGGCGCGCACCCATGTGGGGGCCACCGACTACCAGTTCTTCATCCAGACCGATGCCGCCATCAATCCGGGCAATTCCGGCGGCGCGCTGGTCAACATGGCCGGGCAACTGGTCGGCATCAATTCGCAGATTTTTACCCGCTCCGGCGGCTCCAACGGCATCGGTTTCGCCATTCCCGTCAACATGGTGAAGGCGGTGATCAAGTCGGCGCGGGCGGGCGGCAAGATCGTCCGGCCGTGGGTGGGCGGCGATTTCCAGGACGTCACCCCGGCGATTGCCGAATCGCTGGGCTTCGACCGACCGCAAGGGGTGCTGATCGCCGACCTCAACAAGGAAAGCCCGCTTTTGGCCGCCGGGCTGAAGCGTGGCGATGTCATCCTCACCGTCGACGGCAAGCCGGTCAGCGATGCCCAGGAACTCGACTACCGGCTGGCGACGCTTTCGGTTGGAGACAGGGCCAGGATCTCCTACAGCCGCGACCGCCAGACCTATGTGGCGGAAGTCAAGCTGATCGCCGCGCCGGAAATCCCGCCGCGCCAACAGACCCTGATCAGGGGACGCAGTCCGTTCACCGGGCTGGAGGTCGTCAACATCTCGCCGGCGGTGGCTGAAGAGTTCAACCTGTCGGCCACCGCCGAAGGGGTGGCGGTGAGCGATGTCAAGGGCGGCTACGCGGCCCAGGTGGGCTTCCAGAAGGGCGATATCCTGATGTCGATCAACGGCGTGAAAATCAAAAGCGTCGATGAGTTGCGCCGTGTGCTGGAACGGCCGGTCGGCTCGTGGCGGTTCGTAATCAACCGCGGCGGGCGGATGATTACGGGACAGTTGTGAGGCGGAGCTGGTAGCAACAGATGTCCAATCTCTTCGAGGCGGCGGGTCTGGAGGCCGAAGCGCCGCGCCCGCTGGCTGACCGCCTGCGGCCGGAACGGCTCGGCGATGTGGTGGGCCAGGACCATATCGTCGGCCCGGACGGCATCCTGACGCGGATGCTGAAGGCAGGCCGCATCGGCTCGATCATCCTGTGGGGCCCACCGGGCACCGGCAAGACCACCATCGCGCGGCTGCTGGCGGGCGAGACCGGGCTCACCTTCCAACAGCTTTCGGCAATCTTTTCCGGCGTTGCCGACCTGCGCAAGGCCTTCGATCAGGCCCGCGCGCTGCGCCAGCAGGGCAAGGGGACGTTGTTGTTCGTCGACGAGATCCATCGCTTCAACCGGGCGCAACAGGACTCGTTCCTGCCGTGCATGGAAGACGGCACCATCACGCTGGTCGGGGCGACCACCGAAAATCCGTCGTTTGAGCTCAACGGCGCGCTGTTGTCGCGCGCCCAGGTGCTGACCCTGAAGCGCCTCGATGCCGACGCCATGGGGGTGCTGATCGAACGGGCGGTCAACTGGTACAAGCGGCCGCTGCCGCTCGATGGCGATGCCCGCGAGGCGCTGATCGCCATGGCCGATGGCGACGGGCGCTACCTGCTCAACCTGATCGAGGACATCTACGGCACGGTGGCCGAGGGCGAAGAACCGCTCGATCGGGCGCGCCTCGCCGAAGCCGTGCAGCGCCGGGCGCCGCTTTACGACAAGGCGCAGGAAGGCCACTACAACCTCATATCGGCCTTGCACAAATCGGTGCGCGGTTCCGACCCGGATGCAGCACTTTATTACCTCGCCCGCGTGCTGACGGCCGGCGAAGACCCGCTGTTCCTCGCCCGGCGGCTGGTGCGCATGGCGGTGGAGGATATCGGGCTTGCCGACCCGGAAGCGCTGCATCAGGCGCTGGCCGCCAAGGAGGCCTACGATTTCCTCGGCTCACCGGAGGGCGAACTGGCCCTGGCGCAGGCGACGATCTACATGGCCACGGCGCCAAAATCCAACGCCGGCTACAAGGCCTTCGGGGCGGCCATGCGGCGCGCCAAGGACACCGGCTCGCTAATGCCGCCGAAGATCATTCTCAATGCACCGACCAAGCTGATGAAAGCCGAGGAATACGGCGCCGGCTATCGCTACGACCACGACGAGCCCGACGCCTTTTCCGGCCAGTACTACTTTCCCGACGACATGGGCCGCGAGCGCTATTACAACCCGCCGGAGCGCGGCTTCGAGCGCGAGGTGAAAAAGCGCCTGGAATTCTGGGCCAAACTGAGGCGCGAACGGCAGGCCAAGACCTGACAGCGCTGTACAAGTTGTTGAATCGATTCAATCTTCTGGAGCCGAGAGATCATGTCGCCTGTGAAGCCGATCCATCCCCTCGACCCGCTGTCGAAAGCTGAAATCGCGGCGGCGGCGGCGATCGTTGAGGCCGGGGGCGGGCTCGATGAAACGGCGTGGTTCGAGACCATCACGCTGGATGAACCCTCAAAGGATGAATTAGCCGCCCATGCGGCCGGCGAGGCGGTTTCGCGGCGCGCCTATGTGTGCTGTTACGAACCCTCTTCCAACCGCACCTTCAACGGCATCGCCGATCTGGGTGATGGCCAGCTCATGGGCTGGCGCCATGTGCCGGGCGCGCAGGCGCGGATCGTCGCTGATGAGTTCGTCGAGGGCGGGCGCATTGCGCTGGCCGATGAAGGGGTCAAGGCGGCGCTTGCCAAGCGCGGCATCGCCGATACCTCGAAGGTGCTGGTCGAGCCGTGGGCGGCGGGGGATTTCGACATCGCGAGCGAAAAGGGCGAGCGCATCGCCTATGGCCATTGCTGGGCCATGAACGAGGCGGGCGACAACCCCTACGGGCGACCCATCGCCAACCTGCATCCGGTGATCGATCTGCGGCGCGGCAAGGTGGTGCGCATCGACGATTACGGCGTGGTGCCGCTGCCGCCGGGCGATCAGGCGATCGAGCGCAACGCGGGGCTGCGCCAAGACGTCAAGTCGCTCGACATCGTGCAGAAGGATGGACCGAGTTTTTCCGTCGAGGGCATGCTGGTGCGGTGGCAGAAATGGCGCATCCGGGTGGGCTTCAACCTGCGCGAGGGCCTGGTGCTGCACGAAATCGGCTATGAGGACGGCGGGCGCCTGCGCCCCATCATGCACCGCGCCTCGCTGGCTGAAATGGTGGTGCCCTATGGCGATCCCTCAGGCGCCAATTTCCGCCGCAACGCCTTCGATACCGGTGAATACGGCATCGGCCAGTTCCTCGATTCACTGACGCTCGGGTGCGACTGCCTTGGCCATATCCATTATTTCGACGTCGTCACCCATGACTGGCACGGCAAGCCCAAGACCATCGGCAACGCCATCTGCATGCACGAGGAAGATTTCGGCACGTTGTGGAAATTTTCAAATTTCGACATCGGCCAGTCGCGGGTGGTGCGCTCGCGGCGCCTCGTCATTTCGTCGATCTCGACCATCGGCAACTATGTCTACGGCTTCTTCTGGTATTTCTACCAGGACGGCACCATCGGCGTGGAGGTGAAGGCAACCGGCATTCCGTTCCCTTCAGCCGTCGCTCCGGGCGAGACCTCCGAATATGGGCGGATGGTGGCGCCGGGGATCGAGAGCCACGTGCACCAGCACTGCTTTTCCTTCCGCTTCGACATGAGCGTCGACGGGATGAAGAACGCGGTGCGCGAAATGAACTTTTCCGCCAGGCCCATGGGGGAAGGCAACGCCCACGGCAATGCCGTGAAGATCAGCGAAACGGCACTCACCAGCGAGCTTCAGGCGCAACGCACCATGGACCTTGGCAGCGCGCGCTACTGGCGGGTGGTGAGCACGGAAAGGGTCAACCGGCTGGGCGAGGCGACCGGCTTCAAGCTGGTGCCGGGGGTGAACGCCTTGCCGTTCCTCGATCCAGCCTCACCGGTGGGCAGGCGTGCCGGCTTCATGTTCAAGCACTTCTGGGCGACGCCTTATCGCGCCGATGAGCTTTATCCCTGCGGGGTCTTTCCCAACCAGAGCGCCGGCGGCGAGGGGATCTCAGAGTGGACAAAGGCGGATCGCAACCTGGAGGGCGAGAACGTGGTGGTTTGGTACACGCTCAACTATCACCACCTGCCGCGGCCCGAGGACTGGCCGGTGCAGCCGGTGGTCTATGCCAATTTCCACTGGATGCCGGATGGTTTTTTTGACGAGAACCCGGCGCTCGATGTGCCGCCCAACAAGCCGGGGCACTGTCATTAAAGGAAACGCCGGAGCGGGGCTCCGGCGTCGGTGATCGGGTGTTTTGTCCAGTTGTCGGGATCAGGCGGCCGGGTGGCTGCCCTCGTCTGAGGGCTCGACGTCGGTGACGTTGGCCTGGCGTGCCCGGTCGGCCATGAACTGGTCGAACTCGGCCTTGTCGCGGGCCTGGCGCAGCCTGTCGAGGAAGGAATGGAACTCCTCCTGCTCTTCCTCCAGCCGCTTCAGGGTCGCCTCGCGATACTCATCGAAGGCGCGGTTGCCACTCGATGATGCCATCTTGCCCGCCCGGTACCAGCGGCCCGGGCCGCTGCAGCCACCGCCAAAACCGCCGAAACCGCCGAAGCCGTGGCTCTTGAAGGCCGCCACCTTGCCCTTGTTCCAGCATCCCATGCGTCCGCTCCCGATTATGTAGAGGAGAATGAAGAGGCCCAGCGGCCAGAAGACCATGAAGCTCACGATCATCAGCGCAAACCAGGCCGGCTTGCCATATCCGTCGAGGGTTTCGAGAATCACCATGTCCGCTTCCAATGTGAATGTTATTTACATTAACATAGGTGGAACGATCCGCCCCGCCTGTCAAGAGGCAGGTGGTGATTTTTTGGGCAAGCGTCAAGCGATGATGTCGAGGCCACGCAGGTAGACCAGCATGTGGGCTTCCAGCAGTTCGGCCGGCTCGATGGGCTGCTTGCGGCCGGCCCCGTCGCCGCGCCCGAACAGCGAGGCGATGCCGTGGCTGATCGCCCAGACGTGCAGCGCCACCATGAGGGCCGGGGGGCGCTTGCCTTGCGGCGCGCGTTCCAGCAGGGTTTCAACGGCCTCGCGCACCACCTGGAAAGCGGCATCGCCGGCCTTCGACAGGTCGGGATGCTGGCTGAGATCGAGGCCCACCTCGAACATGGCGGCATAATAGGCCGGCTCGCTGCGGGCAAAGTCGAGATAGGCGCGGCCGAGCCGGTGGAAGGCGACGAACGGATCGGGTTTTCCGTCATTCCAGGCCAGGCGCAGCGCCCTGGTGAAGGCATCGAAGCCTTTGACGGCCACATCGGCGATGAGAGCTTCGCGGTCCTTGTAATGGCGGTAGGGGGCGGCGGGGCTGACGCCGGCCGAACGGGCCGCCTCGGCGAAGGTGAAGCCGGCCGGACCCTTGGAGGCGATGAGGCTCAAAGCCGCCTCGATCAGCGCCTCGCGCAGATTGCCGTGATGATAGCCGCGGCGATGGGAATCCCGGTGCCAGTTCATGTGAAGATGTTTTACATGAACGCCGGGGCGCGTCCAGCACTCCGCGTGATCATGGTTCAGAAGGCAATCGGCTGGCCGTCGCGGAAATTGCCGCCTGACGGGCCGCCGGGCCTGAGGGTTGCGGCCCACACGATGCCGGCGGCGCCTTCGGAAATGGAGCGGGTGGCGTTGGGGCCGCCCATGTCGGTCCTCACCCAGCCCGGACACACCGAATTGACCATGATGCTGCGCGGCGCCATTTCGTGGGCAAGGGTGACGGTGAGCACGTTGAGGGCGGCTTTCGAGGCGCGATAGCCAAAGCGGCCGGCGCCCATGCCGGTGAGGCTGCCCATGCCGCTTGAAACGTTTACGATGCGTCCCGCCGGCTTGATGGCGGGGGCGAGGGCGCGGGTGAGCATCCATGGCCCGAAGGTGTTCACCTCAAAACTGCGGCGCATGGCCTTGGCCTCATCGCCGGTCGCTCGACCTTCAACGGTTGAGCCGTCCTCGAACCAGGCACCGGCGCAATTGACCAGCACGTCGATGGCCGGCGTTTCTTTCAGCACCCAGCGGGCAAACGCCTCGATGGAGGCGCCGCGGGTGATATCGACGCGCCTGGCGACGACGTCGAGGCCCTCGGCGGTGAGGTGGGCGGCGGCTTCCTTCAGTCGTTCGGCGTGGATGGCCGTCATCACCACACGGTATCCGAAGTGGCCAAGCTGGCGTGCGGTCTCAAGACCGAGGCCACGCGAGGCGCCGGTCACCACGGCGACGGGTTTGTCGATCATTGCGGGTCTCCCTTGTCTGATTGCCTTTGCGGCCGCCACCCTTTCATGGATGCAGCGCATTGTCGGCGGGCTCAAGGGCGGCTATATGGCTTTCCATGCCGTTGACCCTGTGGATCGCGGCGGGGGGTGCCGTCGGCGCAGCGACCCGCCATCTGGTGAATGTCGGAGCCACACGGCTGCTCGGCCACAGTTTTCCCTATGGCACCTTCACCGTCAACGTGCTGGGTTCGCTGATCATGGGCTTGCTGATCGGCCTGATGGCGCTCAAGTGGTCGGCCAGCCAGGAAATCCGCGCCTTCCTGACCACTGGCATGTTGGGCGGGTTCACCACCTTTTCCACCTTCTCGCTGGACTTCGCCACGATCTGGGATCGCAAGGCGCATGGGCTGGCACTCATCTATGCGGGCAGTTCGGTAGGTATTTCCCTAGTCGCTGTCTTTTTCGGCCTGTGGATGATGCGCTGGGCGCTCACATGAGCGAAACGGCGCGGCGCACCATCTCATCCGACGAGGATGGCATGCGGCTCGACCGCTGGTTCAAGCTCAATTACCCGGGCCTGCCGCATTCGCAACTCTCCAAGCTGCTCAGGACCGGGCAGGTGAGGATTGACGGCGGGCGGGTCAAGTCGAACGCACGGCTAGCGACCGGCCAGGAGATCAGGGTGCCGCCGTTGCGCATTGACGCCGACGAGCGGGTCGACCGGCCGGCCACGATCAAGCCGCTCAGCGCCGAAGAACGCCGGCAGTTCCGCGCCATGGTGATCTATGAGGACGACGAGATCATGGTGCTCAACAAGCCGGCCGGGCTTGCCGTGCAGGGTGGCTCCAAGACCAGCCGGCATGTGGACGGCATGCTGATGGCGCTGGAGGGCGAATATCGCGAGCGCCCGCTGCTGGTGCACCGGCTCGACCGCGATACCTCCGGCGTGCTGGTGGTGGCCAAGCGCCGGTCGATCGCCGGCAAGATGGGCAAGATGTTCGCCACCCGCTCGGTGAGGAAGATCTACTGGGCCGCCGTCAAGGGCGTGCCGAAGCCGCCGCAGGGCAAGGTCGACGCCGCCCTCATCAAGGCGGGCGGGGCCGACGGCGACCGGGTGAGGGCGGCAAAGCCGTCCGAAAAGGACATGGCGCAGCGCGCCGTCACCTATTACGCGGTGATCGAGCGGGTCACCAACAAGTTTGCGTGGCTGTCGCTGAAACCGGTGACCGGGCGCCAGCACCAGTTGCGCGCCCACATGGCCATCCTCGGCCATCCGATCCTTGGCGATAACAAGTATGGCGGCGACATCGACATGCCGGAAACACTGTCCAACAAGCTGCATCTGCATGCCCGGCGTATCGTCTTTCCGCACCCCTTGAGCGGCAAGCCGGTCGATGTCACCGCACCCCTGCCGGCGCATATGCTGCAGACCTGGGAGATGTTCGGCTTCGATGCCGAGCGCTATGACGAGGGACCCGGCGAATGAGGCTGGCGCTGTTCGATTGCGACGGAACCCTCGTCGACAGCCAGCACGTGATTATGACGGCGATGCAGGCGACCTTTGCGGGCGAAGACCTCAAATGGCCGGGCCGCGAGGCCACGCTGGCAATCATCGGCCTGTCGCTCTCCGAGGCCATGGCGGTTCTGGTCCCCGATGAGGAGGCCGGCCGGCGCGAGCGGCTGGCTCAGAGCTACAAGGCTAACTTTCACCGGCTGCGCCAGGATCCGGCACATCACGAGCCGTTGTTCGAGGGGGTGCGCGAGACGCTTCAACGGCTGGCGGCGCGAGACGATATGGTGCTCGGCATCGCCACCGGTAAATCGCAGCGCGGCGTCAAGGCGCTTTTGGAGCGCGAGGGGCTGGCGGGGCATTTCGTCACCATCCAGACGGCCGACGATGCGCCTTCCAAGCCGCATCCGGGGATGGTCATGCAGGCCATGGCGGCAGCCGGTGCCGGCCCGCGCGAGACGGTGGTGATCGGCGATACCTCCTACGACATGACGATGGCGCGTGCTGCCGGCGCCGCGGCGCTAGGGGTGGGATGGGGTTATCATCCGACAGCTGCGCTCACCGCCGCCGGCGCCCAGGCAATCGTGAGTCGTTTCAATGATGTGGAGGAATATCTTGATCGGCTTTGGCAGGAGGCCGCGGCGTGAACGCCAAGACCGAGGACCGCTTCGCGCGCATGGTGGCCGAACTGAAAGGCCGCCCGCTGCCCAAGCGGTTCTACAAGCGTGCTGCGGTTTCGGGCGATGCCGCACCGTTTGCCGTCTGTCTCGACGGGCGGGCGGTGAAGACGCCGGGCAAGCGGGCGTTGGCGCTGCCGTGCAGGGCGCTTGCCGAGGCGGTGGCTGGCGAATGGCAAGCCCAGGTCGAGGTGATCGACCCGGCGAAGATGCCGCTCACCCGCCTTGCCAATACGGCGCTCGATAGGGTCATGGGCAATGAGGCGCATATCATCGCCGAAATCGCCGACTATGCCGGCAGCGATCTGGTGTGTTACCGCGCCGGCGAGCCGGGCGGACTGGTGGAGCGCGAGGCCCGTCACTGGGATCCGGTGCTGACCTGGGCGGGCACTCATCTGGCACATCCCTTCATCGCGGTTGTCGGGCTGATGCATCAGCCGCAACCCGAGCCGACGCTAAAGGCAGTGGGTGCCCATCTTGGCGCTCGCGATGCCTTTCAGCTCACCGCGCTGCACAATCTCGCAAGCCTCACCGGCTCGGCACTGCTGGCGCTGGCCCTGGAGGCGGCATTCCTCGATGCCGATGCCGCCTGGGCCGCCGCCCATGTGGACGAGGACTGGCAGATCGAGCAGTGGGGAGCGGATGCGGCGGCCCAAGTTCGCCGCCAGGCCCGGCGGGCAGAGTTCGACGTCACCATTGAATTCCTGTCCCTGGCGCACCGTCAGCCCTGAAGCTTGACGGTGCGGATGGTTTGCGCGCTGCTCGCGCGGTGGTAAGAACCATTCATGTGAGCGTTTGCTGAAGGGGCAAGGGGCGATGCAGGAAATCCTCGAGGAACTGGAGAAGCGGCGCGCCACGGCGCGGCTCGGCGGCGGGCAGAAGCGCATCGATGCCCAGCACCAGCGCGGCAAGCTTACCGCCCGCGAACGCATCGATCTGCTGCTGGACGAAGGCTCGTTCGAGGAGTTCGACATGTTCGTCGAACACCGCTGCACCGATTTCGGCATGGAAGGGCAGAAAATTCCCGGCGACGGGGTGGTGACCGGCTGGGGCACGGTGAACGGGCGCACGGTCTATGTGTTCGCCAAGGATTTCACCGTGTTCGGCGGCTCGCTCTCGGAGGCCCACGCCAAAAAGATCACCAAGGTGCAGGACATGGCGCTGCAGAACCGGGCGCCGATCGTCGGCCTGTTCGACGCCGGCGGGGCGCGCATCCAGGAAGGTGTCGCGGCGCTGGGCGGGTACGGTGAAGTTTTCCTGCGCAACGTCACCGCCTCCGGCGTCATTCCGCAGATCTCGCTGATCATGGGGCCGTGCGCTGGAGGCGATGTCTATTCGCCGGCCATGACCGACTTCATCTTCATGGTGAAGAATACCTCCTACATGTTCGTCACCGGCCCCGATGTGGTGAAGACGGTGACCAACGAGACGGTAACGGCGGAACAGCTGGGCGGGGCCATCGTCCACACCACAAAATCCTCTATCGCCGACAAGGCCTACGACAACGACGTCGAGGCGCTGTTGCAGATGCGCCGGCTGATCGACTTCCTGCCGTCGTCCAATACCTCGGGCCTGCCGGAATTTTCCTCCTTCGACGATGCCGAGCGCATCGAGCCCTCCCTCGACACGCTGTTGCCCGCCAACCCCAACCAGCCCTACGACATGAAGGAGCTGATCACCAAGGTGGTGGACGAAGGCGATTTCTTCGAGATCCAGGAGGCCTACGCGAAAAACATCGTGGTCGGCTTCGGGCGCATCGAGGGACGCAGCGTCGGCATGATCGCCAACCAGCCGATGGTGCTGGCCGGGGTGCTCGACAGCGATGCCTCGCGCAAGGCGGCGCGGTTCGTGCGCTTTTGCGACTGCTATTCCATTCCGCTGGCGACCTTCGTCGATGTGCCGGGCTTTTTGCCGGGAACCGCCCAGGAGTTCGGCGGCCTGATCAAGCACGGGGCAAAGCTCCTTTTCGCCTATGCCGAGGCGACGGTGCCGAAAGTGACGGTGATCACCCGAAAAGCCTATGGCGGGGCCTATGATGTCATGTCGTCAAAGCACATCCGCGGCGACATGAACTATGCCTGGCCGACCGCCGAGATCGCGGTGATGGGGCCGAAGGGGGCGGCGGAAATCCTTTATCGCTCGGAACTGGGCGATGCGGAAAAGATCGAGCGGCGCATCAAGGACTACCAGAAGCGCTTCGCCAACCCGTTCGTGGCGGCAGAGCGCGGCTACCTGGACGAGGTGATCGCCCCGCGCGATACCCGCAAGCGCATCGCCCGGGCGCTGAACATGCTGCGCAACAAGAGCCTCAAGAACCCCTGGAAGAAGCACGACAACATCCCGCTTTGACGCCACGCGTGCCAACATCGACCGGGTTTGATCCCGGGGTCCGTTCCGCCGCCCTCGCCACCTGTTGCAGCCCCGGCGGCATGGATGCCGGGATCAAGTCCCGGCATGACGGAGGTGAGGTGCTATTAGGCAAGACTTCGCAGTTCTGCTTCCCGCAAATCCGTCATTCCGGCGCAGTCTGGTGAGGCCGCAGAACAGGCCGGTTTCGTGACCCTGGACATACGGTAGACGAATAGTCGGACATACGGAACGGGCGAACGGCCTGTCGCCGCTATCGAATCAACGCCAACCGCTGCTATGATTATCAAATGCAGTAGACTGGGCGCCTCCCAACGCCTGAAGAACTCGGCAGGAAGATTCTTGCCGGGCGCGATGGCGTTACTTCAGAGCTTGAGGCAGCCCGCGTGTCCGGAACTCCGAGAGAGGTCCGGCAATAGGAGGCAATGCTCGGGAAGACCAATAAGCTAATCGCCGATTACGGACTGTCCCACAGCTCGCTAACTTTACGGTAATTCCTGCGCGGCACCATCGCGGTCGCCATGACCGACCCGCATCACAATGAGGTTGCTGCCCTCCAGCACGATATCATCGACATCGCCCATCGTGTCACGGCTCGCCAGAAAGCCAATCTGCAAGATGCGTTGACGGCCGGTGCGAAGCTGCAGCGTCTCCAGACTCTCCTCGTCAGCGAGCGGCGATTCAGGCAGTGGCTGGACGACGAATTCCCGAAGGGCAAGACCACGGCCTACAAGTGGAAGGACTTAGCCGAGCACGCAGACCTCATCGCCAACGCGTCGCCACCACCCAAGTCGATCAACGAGGCCCACCGCCTCGTGAAAGCAGCCCTGCTCGAAGAGGATGAGCCAGTGCCTGCTGCTGCCAATCCGATTCTGCAGCGCGGCGATGTCGTGGTGATGAACCAGCATGTTCTGGCGGTGGGTAACAACTGTCTGGACTTCCTTGTAGACGACCTGCGGTTCCATGCCGATACCGATGTCGTCGTGGTCAGCGACCCGCCATACGGCCAGGGCAAGGCCGGAGTGCCCAACGACCATACCGGCGATTGGCGGGCGACGTGGGACATGCTGAATCCCCGAGGCAGATTCGTCTACGCCAGCCCCGAGCCTCACTTCCTCCGTCAGACCTGGGAGGGCATCGAGGCGTCGGGCGGCACCGTGCGGCACTTGCTCATCGAGGATAAGGGTGGTGGACATGAGTGGGCGGGCCGGTTGCAAAATCGGTTCGATGTCATCCTGTACTTCGAGCGGGGAGATGAGGTCTGGTTGCCTGGTCGCAAGGCTTGCTCCATCATCGCCCGCAAGGACAGCGGCAAGAACGAACCATCAGACCATCCCACACCCAAGCACGTAGGCGTCATCTCGCGTCTCATAGACATCGTGGCCCGCAAGGGCGATGCGGTGCTCGACCCATTCTGCGGTGGCGGCACGACCCTGATTGCTTGCGAGCGGATGGGGATGCGGTTCGTCGGCTTCGAGTTGGAACCGGCCTATGCCCAGGCAGCCGTCGAGCGGTGGGTGAAGCTGACGGGCGGGAAGCCGGTGGTGCATCAGGTGGCCGGGTATGGTCAGTTCGAGTGGGGTGAGGCCCGCCCTGAACTGCCCTTCGGGCAGAAGCGCTGAAGTGTCCACTGGTGGACAGAGTCGGCCCGCCTGGCCCGGCCATCGCGGTCTACCGCGACCCCGATTAGCGGAGGCGTAGGTTGGGGCGGCGGCGGTGGAGGTCGGGGCGGCGGACTGAGCGGCCCAGCGCATCCTTGAGGGAGGCCAGTTGGCCCTGCAGCTTCTTCTTCAGGCGACCGTGCGCGATGCGCGCCGCATCCTCGGTGGTGCCTAGCTCCTCGGCTAGCCTCCCCCAGCGCGAGCCGACTGCATCACCACGGGGGCGGACACTCGTGCCGAGTAGACAGCGTTGATGGGCTTGCTGCTCATGACTTGCCCTCCGCCTTCAGCTTTTCGATGTGCGCCTGCATCTGCTGCGCGTTCATCCAGACGATGCCGTCTGCATCGGCCTTCGGCTCCTTGAGGTTGAAAGCGCGTGCAGCCGGAACGCGGATGACGTCGACGCCCAGCCCGGTCGCGCGCGCGCGCTCGCCAGTCATGAAGCGCTCGGTCGCCTTTTGCAGGCTGATGCCCTTCTGGAACGCCGACATCTGCTTCAGCATTTCGTCGACCTCCGCCTTCGTGTATTCGGCAGCGTAGATGCCGCCGCACTTGATAATCATGGTGCTCTCCTCCTACGAGAGTTGCCCGCCATCTAGGGCCGCCAGATCGACGGCGGGCTAGGCGCCTGGAGTTGCCTTATGACCTAGGCAGACGACCCGCGCCGGGGTGGTTGCTACTTGGCGATGTCAACGCCGAGGATGGCGCGGGCATCGAGGTCGCGGAGGTTCACCACCGCATCCCCATCTCCGCCCTCGATGCGTGCCCAGGTCGCCTCAGCGATGGAGCGCATCAGGCTCAGGCGGTTCGCCTGAAGCTGGCGCAGCTTGGCCGAGCGCTCTGCGGCGGGCATTATGAGGTCGGGCGCGATGTCCTGGTAGCTGGCCTCCAGCGACGTCTTCAGGTGCTGCTTCAGCTTGTCGCCCATCGCCCAGGCAATCAGCGCCAGCGAGTCCGGCAGCACCAACGGGGCGGTACCCACCGTCTGCACCTGGCGATGCGTAACCTCGGGCATCATGAGAGTGGCGCCGGAGCGAACCACGCTGCGGCTGTAGTTCTCGCCGCCCAGGTCCTGCAGGGTGATGACGGCCTTCGGCGTGCCCTGCTTGATGAGCTTTTCGACCTGGGCCTCGATGAGCTTCCACGACTCTTCGAACGGGAGGACCGACTGGGCCTCGATGCGAAGGATGGACTTGTCGAGGGTCGAGAGAGCCTGCAGGTCATCAGCGATGCTCTTGCTCGGCTTCGCGCTGACCACAACGAACGACGCGCCGCGCACCCCGCTCAGCCAGCGGTCGGTGACGGACTTGACCTGGTTGATGATGGCGCCGTTGCCCGCGCCCTTGTGCTGCAGAGATTCGAGGGACAGCCTCGCCTGGGCGAGGGCGCTATCGAGGCGTTCCAGTTCCTTGGGTTCAGGCTGGTGGCCCGCGCGGGCGCAGGACTCGATGTATCCGTCGCGGCGGGCCTGTGCGTCCCACTTCGCCTGGACTGCCTTGTTGTTGGCCACATGGTGTCGGGCGATGGTGCCAAGTTGACCGCCGAGGGCTTACGGAGAGTGCCGATCGCCGTAGCACGTTGCAGTGAGCGATAAGTGGCAGAGTTCAGCGCATATCAGGTGCAACGCACCCCGGCAGTGCAACGCACCCCGGCAGTGGCGCCGAGAGGGCGTAGCGCTACGCCACTCGGCACTGCCCGGAGGGGGGAATTGGCTAAGTGACTGATAACGCCCGCCTCTGTCGGCCCGCTCGCCCTTAATCTTGATGCCCATCTTCTTGCCCAAGGTGGAGATGAGGGCGCGGGCGCTATGCGGTAGGCAGCCGAATTCGCTCTGGATGGACTCGATGGTCGCCCCACCCGCGCGCCGCAGCATCGCCTCCAGCCGCTCGTGCTGGGTGGGCTTCTTGGGCGCCTTGGACTTGGCCTTCTTGGGTGCCTTGTCGGTCTTGGCCTTCGGGGTCTTGGTGGTCTTGGTGGCGGTCGTCATGGTTCGGTCTCCTTGCTCCAGGGCGCCGCACCGTGCAGCGCCGATGGAAACCAACACGCTTATTCCCGCCGGGAAGTGTAGAGGCGAACTGGCATCTCGAACTTGATGGTGAACGGACCCTGTCAGCCGCTGATGAGGCCCGCGCGCGGCCCGGACGAGCCCTCGCCGCCAGGCGCCAACCCCTTAATCAACACTTCCATCCTTCCCCGCCAGCCACTGAGCCCATCGCTCCATCACCTCGGCCCGCCTCTGCAACAGGTCCGACCTGGCATACGCAACGACTGTTGCATCGCCCAGCCGATGCGCCAGCGCAGCCTCCCTGACCATCGGGTCGACATGAGCAACGTCCTGGCACCAGACCGCGAAGGTCGACCTGCATCCGTGTGCCGTCTCCCTGGTGCCGCGCAGCCTCTGGATGAGCGCCTTCGGCACTGAGCGGTGCATCTGGTTACCCTGGTCATTGGGGAAGATGAGGCCGGTGCCCGCCCGCCGCTGCAGCACCGCCATCGCCCCGGTCGACAGAGGGACTCGGTGGGGCCGCGAGGACTTCATCCGCTCAGCCGGGATGACCCACAGCATCTCGGACATCTCGTCCCAAGTCGCGCCCAGGGTCTCGCTCGCCCTGGTGGCAGTCAGAATCATGAAGCGGGTCGCATCGGCTCTGACAGAATCCTCCTGACCGAGTACCCTCCAGAACGCCTGCATCTCGCTGACCGGAATCGCCTCTCGATGCTTGACCACGTGCCGCACTTGTCCCAGCCGGATGTCAACGGCCTTCGAGTTGGCAGGATTCTCTCCAGCCGGTCGGTGCCCGACAGCCATCGCCCAATCGAGCACCATGCGGATTCGCGTTCTCATCTTGATGGCGGTGGCGTGCTTCGAGCGGTAGAGCGGCTCCATGACCTGGACGACCTCATCGACCCCGATGCGCTTGATGGGCAGGTCGCCAATGAGCGGGAGGCAATACGAACTGATGGTCTGACGCCACTGAGCCGCGTGCGCCTCGGTCCAGTTCGATTCGAATTGGTCGATGTAGGCGAAGGCAGCCTGGCGGAAGGTCATCGCGCGCTTGGCGGTGGAGGAGCGGCGGATGGGCTGACCGGCTGCTGCCCGGTCTGCATCCCGTGCCTCATGCGGGTCTCCCCCGGCCCGCACCACGGCCATGTACCGGGCGACCAGCGCTTCGGCCTTCTCCTGGGGAACTGATGCGAACGACCCGAGGCCCAGGAAGTGGCTCTTGCCATCGCGCTCGAATCGCATCGCCCAGGACTTCCGGCTGCCGTTGATTCTCAGATAGAGATTAGGGGCTATGTGATGATTGCCGTCCTCGCCGCCCTCGGTCGAATCGCCCCAAGCCAACATCGCGGTGGCGTGAGGGTGCTTGCGCCGTCCCCGTGGCATGGTCCATCCTCCCAGCGGCAGTCTGCCTTGCCCGGCGCCCAGCAGTCCAGTGGTGACACGTCTAATCGGTCGTCCGGTGATACGTCAGGGCACGTGCCGCAGAGAACCGGGGAGGACACGGGGATTGGAGGGACAGCTTGGCCTTATGCGACCGCAGAGTTCTGCGCCCTCATCGGCACGGCGCAGGCCGGAAATCCGGTGCACACGGCAAAACCTTGCCAATTCGCCCCTGGACGCCGACTTGCGTCGGGGTGACGATGCGAGCGGCGGCGAGGCGGGCGGGCGTCACTTCTCCAGGTAGTCGCCGCATTTCGGCCCGGACTTGTCGCCCCACGGCATGATCGGCACGGTGGAGGTGGAGTTCTGCGGGCTGCCCTCGATCAACCTGTCGGAATAGACGAGGTAGACCAGCACGTTGCGCTTGGCATCGCAACCGCGCACGATCTGCATCTTCTTGAAGAACAGCGATCGGCGCTGGGTGTAGACATCGGCGCCTTGGGCAAACTTGCCCTTGAAGTGGATGGGGCCGATCTGGCGGCAGGCCAGCGAAATTTCCGAACGCTGTTCGGCTATTCCTGCCCAACCCTTCCAGCCGCCGATCTGCGGCACGGTGAAATGGCAGGCAACGCCTTCCACCAGCGGATCGTCGAGGGCGTAGGTATCCAGGGTGGCATCGGGCGACAGCAGGCGAAAGACGGTGGTCTTCCTGAAGATCAGTTCCGGGCCGTCATCGGCGGCGGCCATGACGGGAGCGGCAGCCGCGGTGAGGGCGGCAAGGGCGGCGAGGCTAAGGGTGATGAGGCGCATGGAACAGGCTTCCTCTGCGGTTGATGGGGCCACAAGGCCAGATGGTGTTGGCGGCGCGGGGTTCAAGAGCAGGGCGCCGGGAGCCACTTGTATCGCCAACGCCCGGCGACATAACATCGATCGCGGTTGAGCCCGAACCTGATCTCAGGCTTGGGCCCGGTTATCTCAACTGTCGTGGCGACGAACGGGTGGTGCAGCCCGGCTTGGCATCGTTCGCAGCGAAGGCGCGGGCGGAGAACGGGGAGATCGAGTTGAGAACTATCGGGCTGATGTTCGCCTGCACACTGGTGCTGGTTATCCACTCAGGCCTTGCAATTGCTGCGGCAGGCGATAAATGCGGCGGACTTGCCGGAGCCGGTTGTGGCAAGGACGAATATTGCAAGTACGCCGGCAATCAGTGTTCTGGGGACGTGGCGGACCTGCAAGGTACCTGCCAGATACGGCCGCAGGTCTGTACCCTGAACTACGCGCCGGTCTGCGGCTGTGACGCAAAGACCTACAGCAATGCGTGTGCCGCTGCGGCAGCCGGCATCTCGGTGCGGGCATCCGGCCCCTGCAAGTGAGGACGAAACGCCAAAGGCTTGTTGGTGCCGGCGCCGGTGGCGGCAGCGTCGCCTCGCTCGGTGGGGCCGCATTGGCGCGTTCATTGACAGCCGAATGCCTGATGCCGACAGTTGGCGGGTGCGTCATGGCGTCAGGACCGTCGAGGGGCAATGGGTTTTTTCTATAGTTTCCTCCCGCTGCTGGGGTTGGCTGCCTGCATCTGGTGGCTGTCGGGCGCATTGCGCCGGCGCTTGAAGGGCATTCGCAAGGCGGCACCTCTTTCAAGCGCTGGCGGTAGCGGAGTAACACCCGAACTGGCCGGGCCCGATACCTTTACCAAGCGCCTTTACGGGCTCGCCGAGCAGTTCGATGCTTTCGCCAATGCCTCGGCGCATCCCCGCGAACTCGCCGATCATGCTGCCTTCAAGCAGGCGGCGGACCTGTTGGCCGGCCCCGAGGTGTCGCTGCAGACTGTCCTGCAATATGCGCAAGGGACCAACTGGGCAATCGCCTGTGCGGCGCTGGCTGCTCTCAGCCTGCGGGCGGATGGTGGCGGGGCCGTCGATCGGGTGGTCGCGCAATGTGACAAGCTCACGGCATGGCCGATGTATTTTGCGCTGGACTTCTTTTGCAAGACCAGCCCGCGGCCGCCGGCTGGCGCGCCTGTCGTCGGCGCCAAGGAGTGGTGGTGCGACCTCCAGATCATGCTGGCGATCTTTCGGGACTACTTCGATGCCCGCGCCAAGCTCGGCGATGGCGCCGAATTCGGACCGGCACTCGAACGCACACCGTCGCCGTCGCCGGCGATCATCAGGCAGTTCCTGCTGGCCACCGGCAGCCCGCTGGCGCGCCAGCTCGCCGAAAAGCTCGAAGGTTTCGAGAGCAAGACCGTCGATCATCCGTTCCTGACGAGCTTTGGCCGGTTCTGGGCGGACAGAGGCAGGGGGGCGTTTCTCGGCCAGCCGGAGAGCTGGGAACATGGGCTGGCTTCAGCCCGGGCGACGCTGAAGCAGACGCCGGTGCGCTCGCTGCTGGTGAGCGGCGAGCCACTGGTCGGCAAGACGACGCTGTTGCGACTGGTTGCCAGATCGCTGGCGCCCGAGGGCTGGCGGGTGTTCGAGGCAAGCGCTGCCGACCTGATGGCCGGGCAGCAATGGTTCGGGCAGCTGGAAGGCCGCATCCAGCAGGTGGTCGGGCAGCTGTCGGTGTCGAAGAAGCTCATCTGGTACATACCCGACCTGATGCAGCTGGCGCAGAGCGGGACGCATCGCGGACAAAGCGCCAGCATCCTCGACCAGATCCTCCCGGCGATGCAGGCGGGTCAACTCGTGGTGTGGAGCGAGGCGACGCCGGCGGGCGTGGCGCGGCTGCTGCAATTTCGCCCCGGCATGCGCAACCTCCTCGAGGTCGTGCGCCTCGAACCGCAGTCCGAAGAGAGCACACTGGCGCTCGCCGATGGGCTGGTGAAGCAACTTTCATCGGGAAAAGCCCTGAAGATCGATGCGGGATGCGCGGCAACGGCCGTCAATGCGGCGCGCCAGTATCTCGGCGCCGCCAGCCTTCCAGGCTCGGCGCTGCAACTGCTGAATCTTGCCGCCGGGCGGGCAAAAACCGCCGAGGCAGCGATCGCGCCCCTCGACATTCTCAAGACGCTGTCGCAGCTGACCGGCCTTCCGGTGTCCATCCTCGACAGCAACGAAACCATCGATGTGGCAACCATCGGCAATTTCTTCAGGCAGCGGGTGATTGGCCATGACGAGGCCGTGAACGCCGTGATCGATCGCATCATCATGCTGAAAGCCGGACTGAACGACCCGGACAGGCCGATCGGCGTGCTGCTGTTTGCGGGTCCCACGGGAACCGGCAAGACCGAACTTGCCAAGGCCGCATCGAGCTATCTGTTCGGGTCGGTCGACCGCCTGATCCGTCTCGACATGAGCGAACTGCAGACGCCCGAGGCTGTCAGGGCCATCGTCGGTGACGGTGGTCCCGGGGAGACTTCAACGCTGATTTCCCAGGTGCGCAAGCGGCCGTTTTCGGTGGTGCTGCTGGACGAGTTCGAAAAAGTCCATCCGCGCATCTGGGACCTGTTCCTGCAGGTGTTCGATGACGCGCGGCTAAGTGATGCAAACGGGGAGGTCGCCGATTTCCGCCATTGCCTGATCATCATGACAACCAATCTCGGCGCCACCGAGCACCAGAGCGCCGGCATGGGCTTTGCTCCGGCGGGGGCCGATTTTGCCGCTGACCAGGTGACAGCGGCCATTCGTCGGACCTACCGGCCCGAGTTCCAGAACCGTATCGACAAGATCATCGTTTTCCGGCCGCTGACCCGTGAACTCATGCGGGTTATCCTGGACAAGGAGCTGGGCGATGTCTTGGAGCGGCGCGGTCTCAAGAACCGCACATGGGCGGTCGAATGGGAGGCATCGGCACTGGAGTTTCTGCTGGAGCGCGGCTTTTCGCCGGAGATGGGCGCCCGGCCGCTCAAGCGGGCGATCGAGCAATATGTGATCGCGCCGCTGGCCGCCACCATCGTCGAGAAGCGGTTTCCCGAGGGCGACCAGTTCGTGTTCTTCCGCAGCGACGGCCGCTCGGTGCTGGCCGAATTCGTCGATCCCGACAGCGACGGTGGCTCAAGCGATCGCCAACCCGTACCGGACGGCGATGGCGATGGCGATGGTGCGTTACCGACGCTGGCGACAATGATTCTCTCGCCGCACGGTACAGCGGCCGAATTCGCCGCGTTGACGGAGCGGTGGGCCGGCATCGAGGACGCCCTCGGTTCGACCCAATGGGAGACCATCAAGAGCGACCTTGCCAACGAGATGAGGCATGGTGACTTCTGGAAGCGGCCCGATCGGCACCTGATCCTGGGCCGCCTTGCCCTCATGGACCGGGTTGCCGCCGCTGCTCGTACGGCCGGTTCGTTGTACGGCCGGCTACAGCGGGGGAGCCACCGTGCCGGACATTATTCCCGAGAGCTCGTCGCCCGCCTAGCGCTGCAGCTGCATCTGGTCGCCGACGGCATCAAGGATGTGCACGAGGATGCGGCCATCGAGGTCGCGCTCATCGTCGAGCCGGTTTTCGCCAAGAAGACGCGCAGCGACGAGAATACCGATGCCTGGCGCCGCCAGCTGCATGACATGTACCGCGGGTGGTCCGGGAAACGTCACATGCAGGTCAGCGAACTCGAACCCGGCTCACCCGGCGGCCTGCCGATGCTGCTGGTCACAGGCTTTGGCGCGTATCGGCTGTTGTCGGGCGAATGCGGGCTGCATGTTCTCGAACTTGCCGGACCCGACGGTGGCGCCAGCCGCGCAACGGCACGGGTCAGGGTCGCCGTGGCCTCGCTGGGCGATATCCCTGCCGCAAGGCTTGCTGGCGCCGTTGCCGATGCGCTCGCCAGGGCGCCGGCCTCCAGCAAGGTCATCAGACGCTACCGCCGCGACCCGGCGCCCCTGGTTCGCAGCGGCGATGGCAGCCGCCGCAGCGGCAAGGTGGATGCCATTCTGAGCGGCGATTTCGACTTGCTGGCTGCAGGTTAGGGGGCAGCACCGGTCCAGCACTGCGGTTGCATGTCGGCCCCGATGACCGCATGGAAACCGACAGGCAGGTCATCGCCCTCCGCATCCCATCAAGAACCCGACAGGCAAGGGGAGATGTGACGTGCGCGAGATGTGGACTGGATCTGCAAGCTCTGCAACAGGTGGCGATGATATCGCCGCCGGGTATATGCAGTATTTTTATACAATAAGGTGCTGTTTTTAGTTCATCCGTTAATATATTGTATACCAATTAATAACATGGACAAACGATAACTTGTTTTTTGAAATAGTTTACTGTATGTTAATGACCATGTTCAGCAGACGTTAATGACTACCTTGATGCTCTGGATGGACAGGTTGCCAGAAACGAAACACAGCAAGGAGCATGTCATGAACAAGATTGCAAAATTCGTGAAAGACGAATCCGGCGTGACCGCCATTGAGTATGGTCTTATCGCCGCCGCCACGGGCTTGGCGCTGGCCGCCGTGATGCCGACCATCAAGGCCAACCTGACGTCTACCTTTACCGCCGTCAGCAACAACCTGCAGTAATGGATGCTCCAGAAGCGGTCGGCCGTTCAAGGCCGGCGGCTTCTTGGACGGTTGGCGCACAGTGGGCCGCGGCACGATCGGTGCCCGGGGCCTTGTCGCAAACTATACCGCCGCGATGTGTTCCTCCCTTCACCTCAGCGAGCAAGCAGCCCCGGCGTCCTGCACCGGGGCTGCTTTTTGTGTCTCGCATTGCAATGAGGCGAGGGCGGACCTCAAACGATCACCCGCAAGACGTCCAGCAAGGTGTCCGCAAACGAGGCAATCCCGGAGCCCCTAGCGATACAAGCACGCTGAGGCCTTTCAATGCACCACGCCCGCATCAACAACGATGCGGGCGCGATTGGTTGCTACCTCAATAAGGGCTGATGCAGCGGTGATAGCGGCCGTCGAAGCCGAGGTACATATCGGTCGACGGATTGTAGGAACGATACCTGCTCAGGCACCAGTTAACATGGCGGCTGCCACCATAATTGGGCACCGGCTGGGGCACCGGTATCACCCACCAGGGACTGGAATACCACCAGCCGCCATAATAGTGGGTGTAGCCACGGCGGCGATAACGATAATGGCGATGCCGGTAATAAAGGTGGTGCCCGCGATAATGCGGGCGGCGGTAGGTGCGGACCTGCTCCAACTGGCCATTCCATTGACCAACATCACTGGCGACGGGTGCCGTCGGCACCGGGACCGTCAGGGCAACTGCCCCACCAAGGCTGGCGAATTGCGCGCCAGCCATAGCCAGCGCCGCCACTCCCAGGATCTTCCATGAGGATTTCGACATGCTTCGCTAACTCCTTTGAAAACATCCCCTTGGTTGAAGGATAGCGCGCGGCGCCAAGGCTGACGTTGACGTAAGTCAATTGATCGGGGCAAATCCGTTTCCCGACCCGCACAGATTAATACTTTCGCGATCAACTCTATTTCCACAGCAACGCCGAGGGGATGCGCATTTGTACCGATCGCAGTGCGAGCTTCGCTCGGCACCCCAGTGGCGCGGATCAAGGCTGGGGAAGAAAATCGTCCTCCTCGAAGCGCTCAAGCTTGCGGCCGAGCGCGGTCATGAACTCGCTGGTGAGGCCGGCCGGCGACGGCTTGACGCCGGCCGGGCGCACCACCGCGATTTCGTTGTCGATGCGCGGCTCGAAGCGACGCACGACGATCTGGTCGGTGGGAAACACTGCCGTCGAGAACCGGTCCACGATGGCAACCCCCAGCCCCCTGGCGGTGAAGGCGCAGGCCGAAGCCGCCAGCGTCGTCTCGATGCGGCTCTTGGGCTGAACGCCTTCCTTGCGCAGGGCGAATTCGATGCGGGGTCGCAACTGGTCGATAAGCGAGAGCTGAATGAGCGTCTCATCGGCCAGGTCGCGTGCCCGGATCACATCCTGGCCGGCGAGTCGGTGACTGGCCGGCACCGCACACACCATCGGTATGCGATGCAGCGAAACGATGTGGACGAGCGGGTTGGGGCCGAGATAGGCAATTGCGGCCACATCGAGCTGGCGCACGCCCACCATGCTCAACAACTGCGGCGAGGTGCGGGTATGCAGCGTCACCGAGACACCGGGATGCTCGCCCACCAGTTCGGCGATGACCCCCTGGACAAGGCCCCATGACAGTGTCGGCATGGCGCCGATGGCGAGCCGGCCGTGACGCCTCTGGCGGATGTCCTCGGCCTTTTCCGCCAGCGCCTCGATGCCGATGAGCGCCCGTTCCACGTCCTCGTAGAGAAGCCGCCCCTCGTCGGTGGGCACGAGGTGTCCACCTGAGCGCTCGAAGAGTTGGAACCCGACGCGCCGCTCCAGCAACTGGATGAGCTTGGTCACGGCCGGCTGGGAGATGCCCAGGTGCTCGGCCGCCAAAGTCATCGAGCCGCACTCGAAGACCAGCTTGAAGGCCTCGACCTGGCGAAAATTGAGATGGCGCAGCTTGTCTCGACTCATAACTTTCAGTTATCGCATTTCAAATAATGAACATTAGACATTCCGTTAGCCGGT
>Ga0315540_10000007_pt1 | contig 96995 bp, 95 predicted proteins | sample SalMarSW160110MG_FD_203677 | JGI IMG/M metagenome (GOLD analysis project Ga0315540, IMG submission 203677) | Salt marsh sediment microbial communities from the Plum Island Ecosystem LTER, Massachusetts, United States - Salt Marsh Sediment SW1601-10 ...
GAAGGTCATAGAATTCTGTTACGGTTTTGCCGTTGAACTTGACAAGGACATCCCCCATGGCTAAGCCTGCTTGACGAGCAGGAGAACCGGGCTCAACAGAGAATATCATAACGCCTGTTTCCTGATCTAAACCTGCTTGTTCAGTGATTTCCTCTGGAATTGCTACTGTATTTGCAACTATGCCCAAGTAGCCCCGTTGCGGGACTCTACCAGTCATTAGGCGATCAGTTATACCTTTTATTTTGTTTATAGGTATGGCGATACCTCTTTGCCAAACGTAAGCTGTGTTTATGCCGATTAGTTTGCCTTCAACGTCGATGAGTGGCCCACCGCTAAAGCCGGGATTTAGTTGCGCGTCGGTTGCAATTATGTTTTCCATTGCGGTTGCGCCTCTCCAACCTCTGATAGTGCTGTTTACGCTGGTGACCATGCCGCTGGTTGCGGTCGGTTGGTTACGGTTAAACGGATTTGCTAACGCCAAAACGTATTGCCCTACGCTAATTTTTTCTGAATCGCCAGTTTCTATCGGTGTAAATTCGCCCTTCTCTGCTTTGAGCAAGGCTATGTCGTTATAGGCGTCGGTTCCGACGATTTTTGCGTTGACTATTTTTTCGCCTTGACCGATTTTGACTGTCCCGCATCCCTGAAATACGTGGTTACAGGTAACGATATACCCGTCTTTTGTTAGGACGACACCTGTACCACGGGACATTTGAGCTTTTACGCTCACCACTGATTCTGAGATTTTCTTAATCAACAGACTTGTGGCGTCTGAGAGTGATTTTAGAACTGCAAAGGAACCAGTTAGTTGACTCATTCCATTTTTCTCCAAAAAAGTATATGATTAAAAGAGTATTTGTTGACTAAGGAAAGCTAAAAGTCAGTCACAAAATTAGGCGATAGATAAACCGCCATAGTAACCGACGGTTCTTGCCATATTGTGGCTTGCTGTTTTTGAACTTATACAGATTTTACCGATAAGTGACATCAACTGGTATGACGCTTTCAAAGCAAAGTCAATGTTATTGTTAGTTAAGAATTTGGCTTCAATGTTCAAGACCGTTCCTTGAATGTGGGCTGCTATTTGTATGGCCCCATCTTCAGTTATCCATTTTAGGATGACACCTTGACTGTTTTCGGATATGCCGAACCAGCGAAGTGAACCGAACCATTTCCCTTTCAGGTTAAGAATAAGTCGATGAGTCATGAGATCAGAAGGCAGGTAAGTTTGTATCAGTGTGTTTGTTGGGGTTTCCTTACTTGGCGATTTAAGCTTAAGCTCGGTTATTTTGGGGGTCACCCTGTAGCCTTCAAGCCCTTTTTTAATTATTCCTTCCTGTTCCAATCGGCTTAGGATGCGTGAGAGCGTTTCTGGATGGAGCCCAGTTCGGCGTTTTAGTCCATCAAAGGTGAAGGTAGCTAAGTCTTCTGTTTCTATTAGCGCCAAAATGTCAGCATCGCGTTCGCTAAGAGAATAATCAGCTGGTAGGCTTTGCCAATTAACATTGAGAACAGGAACCATTAAAATAATGAGTGTTTTCATGTCGCTTTTGAAGGTTTTGGAGCACTTTAAGACAATTCATGAATTATTCCTGTCCAATCGGGATGATGAATTCAGAGAATTTTTCTGAGTTAGTTTGAATGGATCCCAATGCCAGAATACTTCTCGAATTCAACCATGTTGGCGAACAGATAGTGCCAGTCCCAATATGCAATATTCACGTTGCTACTACCACAAAAAATCGTGCTTTAACTCTTCAATACTCTGAACAATTCGAGTTGAGGTGTCCTTAATAATGTGGTGGCTGCACTATAAAATTCGACTTTTCCCCAGAGATCTTTGCAAACTTTGAAATAGTTTTCTGCCTGAATTGCGGATTGCATCATCAAATCATCAAACAGCCAATCGAAATTATAGTAAAATCTCTGCAATCGTCTAAAATGGAGCAACATTTTAACACTCAAATGATTCAATGATATCAATGAAAGAAATAGAAGTCAAGATACTCGAAGTCAATCGGGAAGAAATTGAAAAAAGACTCGTCAAACTGCATGCTAAAAAAATCTTCGAGGGTAAGATCCAAACCTTATTTTTAGACTTCAAAGATTCAGAGATAGCTAAACAAAAAAACTTGCTCCGCCTAAGAAAAAATCCGCAAAAAACTGAATTAACCTACAAGAAAGTTAAACGCACTCAAACTTTCAAGATAGCTGAAGAATATACAGTTGAAGTTTTAGACCCAGATACTCTGCTAAAGATTTTGGAAAACTTGGGGTTAACGGTAACTAGCACGATGGATAAGTATAGGTTGAGTTACAAACTAGACAATACTCAATTCGATCTTGACAAATACACAAGTGATTACGCGTTTATCCCCGAATTTCTTGAAATCGAAGCAGAAAACATAGACAAGATCCATCAGTATGCTGAGCTATTAGGTTTCAAAGCTAAAAACTGCCTACCCTGGTCTACAAAGGAACTAATTGAACATTATTCTGAACGCAATGAAAAAACAGAAAAATCAAGATAACTTTGGTTTTTTGGCAGATTTTGAACTATTAGATTTTAACGCTGCTTTGACTTTCTTGGGGGCAACTTTTCTTCTTTGTGTAGGTTTTTTTGGGGCGTTCCAAGAAGGGTATTCACCATGCTCTTTCTTGAAACTTTCAAGAAGCTTTTTTTGTGTTGCTTTCGGATTATCGCTTGTCATCCAGCTAATAGCTACTTTTTCAAGATAGCCATTCTCTAGTAGCATAGAGTTGATTTTTCGGTTTTTCTTGCCACCATAACCAGAAAGATAGCCGCCTAAGACTCGTTTTGATGGTTTTCTTGATCTTCCGATGTACAATATGTCAGAGACGGATTTTCCAGCGAGTGTTGAGTCAACTAGAATCAGTATGCAACTTTTATCGACAGGCATAGTTGAGTATGAAAGTTCTTTTATAGGAACGACAGCTGCAAAACCATTTTCTTTAAGAGTGATAGAATTCATATTTCTAATTAGCTGGGCGCAAAATTTAACCTTTGCTATATAAACTATTTTCAGCTATATGTTCTATTGCCGATGCCTTATGACATTTTTTCTCGAATGAAGAAAAACGGTGTTGGAATGCTAGAAAGGTTCCACTCTTTGAACATGAAATTTTTGCTGCTCGAACTAAATGTTCCTATGTCAGTTATTGTCCTAGGAAGCGCGAATGCTGACACAAAACGGCAATAACGGCAACAAAAATTTTTTAGAATGGGTCCTGTATAAATATCCAGTCGTAACCATTTCTACTCAAAGATAAACGATCAAAATGAAATCAACTAAACCCCTGGTAAAGACTTTGTTAACTTCAAATAATTTTGATTCAGAGATAAACAATAATAAAAACCTAGACAACCCCAGCTATTTTCTCAACAGAGAACTCAGTTGGATAAGGTTTAATAGTCGAGTCCTTGAAGAAGCACACGATCTGTGGCATCCTCTGCTGGAAAGAGTAAAATTCATGGCCATCTGCGGCAGCAACCTTGATGAGTTTTTTATGACCCGAGTAGCTCGACTTATAAAGAAAAACAAGGTTGGCTCCAACGAAAAATCCATGGATGGGATGAGCTTCATGGAGCAGATTCAAGCTACACGCAAGGAAATAATTCCATTAATAGAAAATCTTTCAACTTGTCTGAGAAATGAACTCGTCCCAGCTTTAGCAAAAGAAAAAATCTATTTGGAAACTTTCAGAGATTTATCAAAAGAAGAAAAAGAAAGTATGCGTGATTTCCTTAAAACAAAAATTGTTCCATCAATCAGAGTCCCCAAAGTCGGTTTTGATAGCGTATCAATTGAGAATCTACACATAACGCTTTTTATCACAGGTTTTAATAATCAACCCAATTTTTGTATCCTTCTAGACATGCCCACCGAAGAATTTGGAAGACTTATACCCATTCCAAAAAGTGAAAGCTATTCCGAGAAAAAATCAGTTGGAGAATACCGGTTCGTATTATTAGAAGACCTCGTAGCAAACAGCCTTGACATAATTTTTCCGACTGAACAAAATCTAATTGCATATCCATTCAGGCTGACACGTAACGGAGAAATAGATATCCTGATGAACGAGTCCGCAGATTTCCTAAAAACAGTTCAAAAAAGTCTATCGAGCCGCAAGATCGGGTTCCCCACAAGAATCGAATTTGACAAGAAAACCCCCAAAACGGTTAGACAAATTATCGTTAAAAAATTAGGTTTGCCAGATTATTTGACTTACGAGTTTGACGGATTGCTCGGCCTTGTAGATCTTTGGCAATTGCATAAATTAGATCGCTCGGATCTCAAAGACAGGAGTTTTAAGCCCTGCGTCTCACCAATGCTTACATCCGAAAAAAACATTTTTGAGTCTATTGCTAAACAAGACTTTGTTCTCTATCACCCTTATGATAGTTTTGAAGTCATTGTGGATCTTCTAAAAAGTGCAGGCCTGGATAGCTATGTATCGGAAATCTGCATCACAATGTACCGGATGGACCATAAATCACCGGTTGTTGACGCGCTAATTGAGGCAGCTAACAGAGGTAAAAAAGTCACCGCAATTGTAGAGTTGAAAGCCAAATTTGATGAGGAAAACAACATACTTCTCGTTACAAAACTACGCAATGGCAAAGTAAATGCTGTTTACAATTTCCCAAACTTTAAGGTTCATGCAAAACTATGCCTAATCGTTAGAAAAGAAAAAACCAACATTGTGAGATATTCACACATTGGCTCAGGCAATTATAATGCAGTTACTGCGAAGATATATGGAGACATAGGTTACCTCACATCCAACTTAGAAGTAGGAGTGGAACTTGAAGAACTATTCAACATAATAATTAATGGGCTTCAAGAAAAAGAAACCAAGCATCTACTTATCGCTCCAAAGACTTTAAAGAATGAAATTCTTAGGCGAATAGATAGAGAAATAAACTTTCACCAGAAAACAGGTAAAGGCTACTTAGCTTTTAAAATAAACAATTTAGAAGAAAAAGAAATCATCCAAGCACTCTATAAGGCGTCGATTGCAGGAATCAAAATAGATCTAAATGTTCGAGGTTTATGCTGTCTAAAACCTGGAATTAAAAGCATAAGTGAAAATATTTCCGTAATATCCATAGTAGGACGTTTCCTTGAACACGCTCGAATCTATTATTTCCGCGATGAAACTAATGGTGAAGTTCTTGTCGGAAGTTCAGATATGATGTTTAGAAACCTCAACGAAAGAATAGAAGTACTGTTATCAGTACCAGATCCTTACTTGCGCCAAACAATTCTCCAAAACATGCTCAATATCCACCTTCATGATAATGTTAAAGCAAGAAGACTACTTTCGGATGGGACATATGAAAGGGTTCCAGTCAAGGAAGGTGAAGAAGTGATCAATTCTCAAGTCTGGCTAATCCAGAACAGAGGAATCTGGAATGAACGCCCAAAATAGTACTGAAGCAAATCAAAATGACTCAGGTTACTGCAAATTTGGTGCTGAAGTACTGTTGAACCTCTTAAATGTTTTTAGAAAACAAATTGATGGAGTTGTAAAAAACGAAGGCCCAGAGTATGTACATAAAACTCGCGTAACCTCTCGCAGAATAAGAGCCACTATGCCTCTCTTTAATGCTTGTTTTCAACCGAAAGACTTCAAGATGTGGCTACGCGAAATCAAAAAAGTAACGCGCCTTCTTGGTGAAGCAAGAGACCTTGATGTTCAAATAGATTTTATGGAAAAGTATATGGAAAAAATAGAATCTGCTGAGGAAAAAGCAGGGATAGTTCCACTATTTAAGGCTCAAAGAGCAAGAAGAAAAAGAATCCAAGCATTTGTCGTAAATGAATTGGAAGAAACCAAAACAACCAAAGTTTTAGATAATCTCCAACTGTTTTGTGAAAGAAACGTCAAGGAGCAATTAATCACAGCGTATAATCCACAAATTGTTCTAAAAAAAGCCCGCTGGCACATTTTCTTCAGACTAGACGATTTCTTGCAAATGGAAAATTACGTCCACATCGAAAAAGAAGCCCAAAAGCATCATGAAATGAGAATATATTCAAAGAAACTCCGCTATACTATGCAGACTTTTGCACCATTATACCAGAACAAACTCAGCCAAGAAATAGAAACTATCAAAGCCTTTCAAGACATCTTGGGTGAAATACACGACTGCGAAGTTTGGATCGAATACATTCCTAAATTCGTTCAAGAAACAAACGTTAAAAACAAACTTAAACAAAATAGAAAAAAAATCAACAAAACAAACCAACCATTATTAAACTTCCTTGATTTTGTCAAAGAAAAAAGAAAAGAAAAATACAGACAATTTGTCTGCTTTTGGGATGAAAATAAAAAGAAAAAATTCTTTACAAATCTCAGAAAAACTATCAATTCAGAAGTTGCCGCAAATGATAAAGAAAAAATGAGACGAATTATCGAAAAACCACATGTTAAGATTGCAGTCTTATCAGACATCCATGCTAACTTACATGCGTTAGAGAGCGCAATTCAAGATGCCGAAACTCGCGGGGCTGAAGTCTTTATAAACGCTGGAGACTCGATAGGATTTGGTCCATGCCCCAATGAAGTTATCAAACTCTTATGTGAAAAAGACATCTTAAGCATTTTGGGGAATTACGATCTTGAGGTTGTGGAGGGCAAAGTCAAAGCTAAAACTGAGAAAAATCTTTCTTTAAGATTTGCAAGAAGAGAATTGACAAAGTCCACAGAATTGTATCTTTATTCTTTGCCGCGTGAACTTAGAATCGAAATGTTAGGCAAGAAAATTCTTGTTACACATGGTAGCCCTGAGTCTATTGAAGAGCACATTCGTATTGATACTCCAATTGAAAGACTCAAAGTATTATCAGATTCGGGAAAAGCTGATGTGATTATTACGGGTCATTCCCATGAACAGTTTTGGCGACAGGTAAATGATACCTGTTTTATTAACCCTGGAAGCATAGGGAGACCAAACGATGGAAATCCTAAGGCAGGTTACGCAATTCTTAGTTTTAACCCTTTGAAAGTTGAACTAGCCCGAGTAGACTACGATGTTGAAGCTGCCGCAGATGCACTAAGAAAAAAGGGTTTACCTGAGAGTTTTGCTCAAATGCTATTATGCGGCGTTTCTATTGACACCATTTTCAAACAAGACCAAAACGAAGAAAATGATACTGTACAAAACTGCAAGCGAATGACGAAAGTCTCAAGAGAAATTTCGAAGAAGTATTGGACTGACATTGACCACGCCGAAAAAGTCGGGAAGCTTGCTTTAGATCTTTTTGATGGCTTGATAAAATTACATAAGCTAGGTATTCATGAACGATGTTGGCTCGAATGCGCAGCTGTCCTACATGATGTTGGTCTATCGAAAGCTCAAAAAAATCATCATAAAAAATCAGCACAGATAATCCTAAACGATATTGAGCTACCTTTCACATCTGAGGACAGACGGATAATAGCAAACATTGCACGATACCACCGCAAAGCATTACCAAAAGAGAAACACTATTACCTTGCAACTTTAAACACGAAGACTCTTCAAAAAATAAAGATTCTAGCAAGCCTACTACGAATAGCAGATAGTCTAGATTATACTCATCAATCAATAGTTGCAGAAATAATAATCAATATTGGAAACAAAAGAGTAACTATTAAATGTCTTTCCAAAATAAAACCGACCTTAGAAGAACAGGCTTTTAACAAGAAAAAGAATTTGTTTGAAAAGGTCTTCAAAAAGAAAGTGGGACTGGTATGGAATCAACAGTTAAAACCGCTGGACATATAGTTGGCTTTGTTGACATTGGGACGAACGCAATTCGTCTATTAGTGGTAAGAATAAATCCCAATTTTTCTTATAACATCATCAGCCAAGAAAAAGAAGTAGTTAGACTAGGAGAAAACGAGTTCAAGGATAATGTACTCAAACCCCAGGCAATGGAACGCGCAATTTTTGTATGTGGAAAATTTGCAAACTTAGCCAAAACCTATGGAGCATCTGAAATAATAGCCGTTGGAACCTCAGCAATTCGAGAAGCAGAAAACCAATGCGAGTTTCTTGATAACTTACATAATGAAACTGGACTCAATGTTAAGGTTATTTCAGGTCAAGAAGAAGCTCGTTTAATTTGCAAAGGTGTTGCTAGCGGAATAGATATTGGTGAAGAAAAAGCAATTTTTATAGATTTAGGTGGAGGAAGCGTTGAAATTGCTATAGGTGATCAGCATGAATGCTTCTCCGTGGACAGCCTCAAGTTGGGTGCAATAAGGTTAACAACGAAATTCATCGGCGAGGGCTGGACTGGTCCAGTTGAAACATCTGTTTATAAACAAATTAAACAATATGCCGATAAACGAATTCTGCCCCTAAAAGGAAAAGTTCGAGAGTTTGGCGCTAGACGTGCATGGGGATCATCAGGCACAATTATTAACTTATCAGAAATCGCTAACAAGCTATTCAAGAAAAATGGCAATGAGAGGCGTCTAACTATTTCCAGAAAGAACCTGAAAAAAACAGCGTCTATTCTCTGCTCGCTACCCCTTGAAGAGAGGAAGAAGCTACCAGCCATAAATCCCGATAGAGCAGACATAATAATCGCTGGAGCGGCCACTATCGAAGTGATAATGCAAGAGTTCGGTATAGAGGAAATCTGTGTTAGTCACCGAGAACTTAGAGATGGATTGCTAGTTGACTATCTTTCGAATTTTGAAGGGTTTAGAGAGCTTCAAAAGGAGCCAGTGAGAAATAGGAGCGTTCTACATTTAGGTAGGTCCTGCAGTTTTGATGAGAACCACTCGGAAACTGTGACTTCATTGGCGATTCAACTTTTTGAGAGTGCAAAAAAAATTGGGCTGCACACCCTGGGCGAAAACGAGAAAGAACTCTTAAAATATGCCGCAACTTTGCATGATGTTGGCGATTTTATCTCGTTTAACAATCACCATCTACATTCACACTATATTATAAGCAAAGCAGAGCTTTTCGGCTTTGACAAAAGAGAAATTCAAATTATTGCCAACATAGCACGCTTTCATCGGAAAAAAAGACCGTCTAAAAAAGCATTAAAAACAATTGGATTGGACGAAAAAGCAAAAAGAATAATTTCGATTCTTTCGACGTTTTTGCGTTTAGCAGAGAAGCTAGATCGAAGTCACAGTTGCCTCGTGAAAAAGGTCGAATTTTCTGATATGAATAAAGACCAAGTTCTTCTTTTGTTTTACTCAGATACAGATTGTAGTTTAGAGCAATGGAGTATTATTCAAAATCGGCAAGCATTTTACGAAACCTTCGGAAAAAAACTGGACGCTCAATGCATAGTTGCTCCAGAAGCCTAATCAGTAACATTTTAAAGTTATTGTTCTTCTAATTCGGCTCTTGCTTTCTTCAGGGCTCGGTACTGCTCTTTGCTTAGAACAGGATACTTCAGATCTAGCTTTTTTATATGCGCGAGCACGACTTCGGAGATCGCCGCATGGGTAACCCATTTCCTGTCTGCTGGAATTACATACCATGGCGCCCATTCTGTGTTGGTTTTATCAAGCACATCATGATAAGCTTCCATATATTCATCCCATTTAGAACGTTCAGAAAGGTCGGTAAGCGAAAACTTCCACTCTTTATCAGGATTGCAAAGGCGATCAAGCAAACGCTGTTTTTGTTTCTTTTTTGATACATTAAGAAAGAACTTCAAGACTATGGTACCGCTCCGAACTAGATGACGTTCAAACATGTTTATGTCTTCGTAACGTTGATCCCAGAAGACGATACCATTTTTGGAGGGCAACTGCTGTTTCTTCAGAAATTCTGGGCGAACTTTAACAATCAATACATCCTCATAGTATGAACGGTTAAAAATTCCAATACTTCCCCTTTCAGGAAGAGCTTTAGTATGTCGCCACAGAAAATCGTGATCTAATTCCTCTGCAGAAGGGGTTTTAAAACTGGTTACTTGGCAACCTTGTGGGTTAATTCCGGACAATACATGCCTAATTGTGCTGTCCTTTCCAGCCGCATCCATTCCTTGAAGGATAAGTAACATAGAGTATGTGTCGCTTGCCCAAAACAACTCTTGCAACTCAGCCAACTTTTTTCTGTTATTTTCCAAAAGCGCCAAAGCCTGCTGTTTTACTTGTTTTTTTCCGGCTTTATCCTGCCCTTTTTGAGCCCATTTTGGAACCCAATCTGAATCATAAATCTTCAAATCAATTTTTTTGCCAATTGGTACTTTGAAATCCTCTATGTCGATGGACAACTTCAAACCTTCAATACGGGATTACATTTCGGTTCCTAATATAAACAACGGTTTTGATAGCAGAGTCAAAAATCAGAATAAATCTGAGAGGGTAAAAAATAATGGTGTTTTTTGACTTCAGGGCTTATCCGAGGTTCACTTTTTCACCTGTAACAATGTACACGACTGACTCACAAACATAAACGGCATGGTCAGCAATCCGTTCAAAATACCTCGTGATTAAAGCGCTTGATATAACGCACTTACGATTTGGTGTCTCCGTATTGATTAGCTTGTGAAGGTAATCAAAGTACATTTTGTCAATTTCTCGTTCAGTTTGAGAGATAGTTCTTGCGAGGATTACATCCTGTTTTTTGAGTGATGCCACACTTATTTTAACCATTGAAAGAACTTTTTCGCTCATTTCATTAAGGTAGTCACAAGTCCAAGCCTCACATTCTTTTAGACCGTTTAGCTGGTCGCTTATTAACGAAATGTCTAGAGCGTATCTACCATACCTGGCAAAGTCATTACCGATTTTCATATGCGACTTTATGGTTCTAAGGTCTGTGGCGACAGGTTGGAAACGTGCAATTAATTGGAAAGTCTCATCTTCTATTTTATTGGCCATAGAAACAAGAATGTCAGACATTTCCTTTACTTGCTCATAAACACTTTTACCTTCAAGGTAGCCATGGATAGATAAGGCAAGAGCTTCATAGGTTAGCTCGCCCATCCTCACAATTAGGACTGACTGTTCTTCCAAACCGCTATCTATTATTCTACTCATACTTATTCCCTATCCGAATTCTCCTGTTATGTATTTTTCTGTTAATGGGTTCTTGGGCGACTCAAAAATATCCTTAGTCGGTCCAAACTCAATTAATTCGCCCAAATAGAGGAATGCCGTGTAATCAGAAACTCTTGAGGCTTGTTGCATGTTATGAGTAACAATGCCAACTGTATAATCGCGCTTAAGCTCAACTACCAACCGCTCGATCTTGGCAGAAGCAATTGGATCCAACGCTGAAGTCGGCTCATCCATCAAAATAACTTCTGGCTGCAAAGCAATAGCCCGCGCAATACACAGCCTCTGTTGTTGACCGCCAGATATACTCGTACCTGGCTTTTTCAAATCATCTTTAACTTCATCCCAAAGGGTTGAACGAACCAGGCTTTTCCTCACTATTTCATCGAGATTCTTTCCTTTTCTTGCACCTGTCAACTTTAATCCAGCCGCGACATTATCGTAGATGGACATTGTGGGGAAAGGATTGGGTTTCTGAAAAACCATTCCTACCCGTCGTCTAATCATAACGGCATCAACGGTTGGAGCATAAATGTCTTCACTATCAAGGAGTACCTGCCCAGATATTTTGGCATTAGGCACCAATTCATGCATCCTGTTTAAAGTTCGAATGAATGTTGATTTACCGCACCCTGATGGCCCAATTATAGCTGTCACAGCGTTCGCCTTAAGTGAAATACTTATGTCCTTTAGGGCTTGCTTTAAACCAAACCAAGCATTCAAGTTCACACTTTGCATTTTTACATTATCCACTTGTTATCACCTTGAAAACAGACCCCTACCCCTGCTTGCTAATCTAACACCTATGTTGAGAGCCAAGACTATTAGGATTAGCACTAACGATGCCCCCCAAGCTTGAGCTTGAATTTCTGCCGATGGCTGTCGAGAATCAAGGAAAATCCTGAGCGGTAAGGCATCCATAGGAGAGTTAAGACCTTGAAAGAAAAAGCTGCTCCCTAATATTGTAAGCAATATGGGTGCAGTCTCGCCGGCAATCCTTGCAATAGCGAGAAGGGTTCCAGTGATTAATCCCCCTTTTGCAGAGGGTATTACAATGCTAATTATTGTTCGCCATCGGTGTATTCCTAGAGCCATTGATGCTTCACGTACGCTCGTAGGAACGAGTTTCATTGATTCTTCTGTTGTTCGTGCAACTATTGGAATCAACATGAAAGAAAGCGCGATAGCTCCAGCCAACGGCGAAAAAGTACCTATCAAGCCTATTACAATTATGATGTAAGCAGTGATGCCTACGATTATAGATGGGAATTCGGTGATTATATCATTCATCGTTCTCATCCAAGAAGCATATTTGTTGTTCCCGAACTCAGCCAAATACACACCTGACAGTATACCAATTGGGATCCCGATTAGACTGGTTAATCCTATGAGAATGAATGACCCTTGAATTGCAGGACCAATGCCACCCTTCAAACCGTTAGCCGTTAGAAAGTGGAAACTGAGCGCTGGGGCCCCCCTTGCTATTACTTCGTAGAGAATGCTGAGCAAAGGAACTAGGGCAATCGATATGCAAAATAGACATACTACGTAGAAGAACCTGTTCCGGAATTTTCGGAAGTGGTAATTGTTAAACTTGAGCCTTTGGAGTAGTTTATTATGCATTATTCTACGGCGCCTCCCTTGACTTTCAGAACCCTAGTCACCATAATATGTGCTAAAATGTTAATGATTAGACTAATTATAAGTAAAACTAACCCTGCGCCGATGTAAGCTGAACCTTCAAGCTGTGTTTGGGCGTCGAAGAAACCGTTAGCAATCAATGAAGGCAATGTCTGACCTGCCTGAAAAAGTGATTTTGGCATTGCGTTCGGACCGATAGAGTTTCCAATAACCATTGTAACTGCCATCGTTTCACCAACAGCCCTTCCTAAACCAAGGATTACTGCACCGAATATTCCTGAGCGTCCATAGCTGAGCACCCAGTGGCGAATTACTTCCCATTTTGTGGCGCCGATACTGTAGGCAGCTTCCCGAATTGAGCTGGGAACGGCGGTGATGACTTCTCTTGTGACTGAAGCAACGGTGGGGATAATCATAATTGATAGAATTATTCCAGCCGTAAAGAAATCTAAACCAAAAGGTGCACCACTGAAAATCGGTATCCAACCAAGATATGCATGTAGAGGTTTTTCAATGAAATCCAAAACCCAGAACCGGAGAACAAACAAACCCCATAGCCCATAAATAACGCTAGGAACGGCTGCGAGCAACTCAACTAGGTACGAAAACGGTACTTTCACGGCTCTGGGGGACATCTCTACGAGAAAGATGGCAATACCCAAACTCAAGGGCACGCCAATCAGCAATGCGATTCCCGCTGTGATAAGCGTGCCTAAAATATAGGGGAGAACCCCAAAGGTTTGTGTAACATGGTTCCAGCTAGTTCCAGCGAAAAAGTCAAAACCAAATTTACCTATAGCAGTTGTAGAACCTGAGATGAGGATATAACCATTAACTACTAAAATAATAGCAGCTGAGGAGGCGATTATTCCCACTATGACTTTGAAAGCATTATCGCCTGTTAACTTCCGCATCATGCAGATCTGCTCAAATTTTTATTGGTTCAAACAAAAAAGGTTTGGATTAAGATTATATCCAGTCCTATGCAATTCTAGTGGGTTGGAACAGATTGACCATCAAAGGTTATACCGTTCAGCGTTGTTTCGCCAAGTGTTACCAGGTTTGATGGAAGTGTTGCATATTCGAGTGCACCGGCTAATTGCTGACCATCATGCACAACGTACCAAATGTATTGAACTAGGGCTGTTGCTTTGTCTATTGTCATCCCTGGAATTACGTTAAGTTCTTTGTACACTAGTAGGTATGTCGGATTTGCTATTGGATAGGCTTGGTCACCGGGAGTGTTTAGTATAGCTACATTTGCCCAGCTATCGCTCCCAGATGGAAGCCCACTTGTGGGGAGAGATGCAGCTGCTGCGGTTGTTGTTTCAAGTGTAGGTAGAATAAAGTTACCGGCTGGGTTTTGAAGGGCGGCTACTGGTATGGAGTTTTGTAATGCGTAAGCAAGTTCTATGTATCCAATTGAGTATTCTGTTTGAGTAACAGTGGCTGCAACGTTGGAGTTTCCACTTGCACCTACGCCCGCGGGCCATTCGACTGTAGTACTGGCACCAACATTTGTACTCCAGGCAGAGCTCACCAACGATAGGTACTTTGTGAACCAGTTGGTTGTTCCAGAACCGTCGGATCTGTGAACCACTACGATGTCGTGATCTGGTAATGTCAAGTCTGGGTTAAGTACTGTTATAGCGGGGTCGTTCCATTTTGTAATAGTCCCAAGATATATGTCAGCAAGGACACTCCCTGAGAGTTTTAGGCCTGAGTTAATGCCAGGTAAGTTGTAGGCTACGGTGATTGCGCCGATTGTCTCTAGGATGTGAAGTGAGTTTGGTGCGGCTGTCCTTTGTGCGTCAGTTAAGGGTGCGTCTGAACCTGCAAAGTCAACAACTTCGTTTGTAAAGTCAGTGATTCCTTTTCCACTTCCGCCGCCTTGATAGTTAATTTGGACGTTTGGTTTGATTTCGGAATAGGCAGTTATTGTGGCGTTGAGAAATGGCTGGGGGAACGTTGCTCCTGAGCCTGTGAGGCCAATTGTGGCTTCTCCTTCTGCCGGGACTGAAAGGTAAATGTATGCTGCTACTGCGCCGATAATTATGGCAATTGTAACTATTGCTATAACAATAGTGTATTTAGTATTCATATTCTTAATCCTCTTTTACAAGCGATTAACATCCAACTACTGTTATATATTAGACGTCCATAAAAAATATAGACTATATAGAGACACCTAATATAATCAATTCAAATTGTAGAAGGAACGTGGAGACTACAGTGGCTAAAGAGACAGAAAAAATAAACGAAGAACAACGCAAACTCCAAGTTACAGGTGGCTCAACATTCATACTCTCATTACCAAAAGAATGGGCCACTAAAAACGCACTCAAACGGGGAAGTTCTATGATGGTCCGTGAAGAAGAAGACGGTTCATTATCCATAGTTCCATCAACCTTCCCGAAAAAAGAAAAACAAGATGAAGCCTTCATCAAAGTATCACAAGACGACAACCCCGACGCCATAATGAGAACAGCAATTTCCGCCTACTTAAGCGGTTACAACATTCTGCACATAAAAGCCCAAGGACAAAAACTTCTATCCTCAAAACTTCGAAACCACCTTAAAAATTTCGCCAGAAACTACCTAGTTGGAACAGAAATAGTAATCGACACCCCAACAGAATTAACACTCCAGGTGCTTCTAAACTACCCTGAACTAACAGTTCAAAATGCCATAAGCCGCATGTCAATAATTGCATCGTCCATGCACAAAGAAGCCATAACCTCATTAAGAAAACCTGATTACCAGAACAGCAAAGCCGTTATCGAAACTGACCGAGAAGTAAACCGCTTCGGCTTGTACATAGTGCGACTCCTAAAACTAGCAGTCTCAAACCAGAGAATCGTTAGAGAAATCGGCTTAACTAGCCAAAAAGAATGTTTAGGCTACAGGCTTTTAGCCAAGGCGGTTGAAAGAACCGCTGATCATGCAACAAAAATCGCCGAAAACACGCTGTTGCTTAAAGAGCCCGTAAACAAGGAGCTTTTAGAAAAAATCAGTCAACTAAGCGATCTTGCTATTTCAATGTTTGAGAATTCGATGGAAGCGCTGTTTAAACACGATTTTAACTTGGCTGAAAACGTCATTGAAAGACTTAGTCAAGTGCATAAGATTGAGAAAGAGACAGTTATGTACTCTCATAATGCCGAGAGTGAAGAAATGGTGAACTTGAGATTGCTCATCGAGAGTGTTAGACGAACTGCTGAGTATGCTGCCGACATCTCTGAAGTTGTGCTAAACCTAAATGTAGAATCAGTCTTAAGCTAGTTTTTTCATCCAAACTTTCTCACTTCAATTCGAAGATTTTAATTCATTTAATTTAAAGAAACCAAAAAAATTGTCCAGCACACTTTTTTGGGAAATAAGAACTCTTTCAACAACTACAACCAAAACGCAACCAACAAACAACTAAAACACAAAACAAACCCCCAAAAACAAAACTAAAAAAATAGAATCCCAAAACCACCCACAACAACCAATACAACAAAAAGCAAAATCGAAACAAAAAGACTAAACCCAATGCTCTTTTCTGAGGCGTCTTTCTCGACAACTCAGTCTGCAATTATTGAAAGACCTGTAAAAAACAGAGCAATTCTGGATTTTGATCTAAGCTGGAATCATCAATTAAATGAGCTGTACCGTCAGGACAGTAGACTTTATCGCCTTTTTTGGCTCTTTGATAACGTTTTCCACATTCTTTTAGTTTGCAGCAACCATCACAATCTCTCGATAGCATTCTTTTGTTCACCTCTCCACATGTTCAAGAACAAAATGGCAGAAGATACCTATAGAGATAACCTCCATAATCTATATAGAAAATATAGAAAACCACCAAGCCACAAACCTCCAAAACACTAAGAAACCTTTAAGAAACCAAGAAACACTCAAGAACCAGACAAAAGTAATGACCAAACTCAAAGCAAAAGGCATTTTTCTCGATCTAGACGGAACAATCGTAGATTCCACAGCAGCCTACATAGAAGCCGCCAGAATCACATTTCACGCATTAGGGAAACAACCTCCAGAACCCAAAACTCTCCTAGAGATCCCCCGCAGAATCGAACAACGCCGCCCAATAGACGACATAACCCAAGGCAACACAAAGCAATTCATGTCAACATACCTTAAAGCCTACTATTCCGTCACAGAAGCCCAAACTAAACTAGTCCCCAACGTAGCAGCAACACTACAAACACTTTCAGAAAAGTCAAAATTAGCATTAATAACTATGCGACACTGCCCCAACCAAATTATCTACAAAGAACTCGACTACTTAGGCATAGCAAAATACTTTACCCAAATAGTAACAGCCATGGACACCCCTCAACCTAAACCTTCACCTCAAGCACTGTTCCAATGCGCCAAAACCTTCGAACTCGAATTAAAAGACTGCATTATCGCCGGTGACTCTATAAATGACGTAAGAGCAGGAAAAGCAGCGGGAGCGAGAACCGTGGCTCTACTTTCCGGACTCTACCAAAAAGAAGAACTGGTCAAGGAAAGACCAGATTTGATTTTACCAGACATTAATGCCCTTCCAGACTTCATTGAATGATGGTCTTTTAGTATATCCGAACTCGAAATATTGCTACAATCCGCCTAAAGCAGTTATATGGCGCTGGGAAAATAAGGTTTAATAAAAACCTCAATCTTTAGTGAATATGGAGAGAAGGCTTCAGCGGGAAATCAGTATGAACTACGTGGAGATTATATTAGGGGAGAAATTAAAAGACGCGGATCCAGCCTTAGACATTATGGGCTCAGACCGCAAAGTTTTACAGGTTGCTTGCCAAGACTTCACAAACTACCTTAAAGTCCATTGGAACCTTATCGGGAAAGAAGCAAACCAATGCGAACTAATAGAAAAACTCGAAAAACTATACAAAGAAGATACCAGCGAACTGGACGCATACCTGACAGTCTGGGCAGGCATTTGGTTCAAGAAATGGAAAGAACGCGTCAAACTGCTAATCGGCAATCAAAACGCTAACAAATGGAGTAAAATGTCAAAAACACTCCAAGATGCGGAACCATTATGGCGCAAAATCGAACACAAACAAGAACTCTTAGAAGTGGTAGAAGCTACTCTGATAAAGAACGGAGAAATCTGTGGAACTGAAATCCTCTCAGAGAACCTAGTTAAAATAGAGCTCGGAGAGAGAAACCTAAAAGACGTAAGCGACCAAGAACGCGCCATTGTTACCTTAAACAATTCATTAAGAAGAGCACGAGAAATGGCGCAAAGCAAGGGTCCCTTAATCTTTGTCAAGGTAGACAAAGGCTACTACAACGTCTAAAACAAAAAATACCCAATCTCACTCTTTTTATTGCACCCTCAAAAACCTAAAAAACAGATTTCTACAGAAAACGAAAAAAACTAAATAAAAAAAGTCAAAATTAGCGGATGGTTGCGACTCGTGCTCTCTGCAGAGTCTTAGTCCGCCAACTATAGCGACGCAAAGTTGCCTGATCGCCAAAACCGCATGCCGCGCAACGCTTGTGGCGTACATGGTAGGCCCGTCTGCCGCATCGTCTACACATAATATGGACTGTTTTGCCCTGACGTTTGCCCATTGAGGGAGTGCCTTTTCCCATTCAACTCACCTTGGGGGAGGCGATATAAGGACTACGTTATCTCCTCGAACAATTATAAGTCCTAGTTTTCGTTGGTTTTCTACAATGGTTGTGTCTTCTGTCTCTTCTAGAACCAAGTTCAGGTGTTGGTCGAAACCCTTCAGTCTACCTCTTAAGCTTTTGCCGCCTTTTAGACGTACAAGTACGATTTTCCCGATATTTTGTTCAAGGATTTCGGTTGTCATTTCGCTCATTCTGGAATCCTCGTGTATCTTTATCTCTCTATACTTTATCTCTCTCCATTTAAACCTATCTCATAGACTCAGGACATTGGTTGAGTATGTTGAAAAGTTTGGCGCTTTCTAAAAACACAGTCAAGAAAGTTTGACTAACTATACCAAGAAAATAATACGAATAGTCTTTTATTTTAAAGCAGCGCTTTCAAGTAATTATGGGAAAATACATCAAAAGAGTCTCCCTATTTCTTATTGTTGTGTTAATCATCTTAAGCATCATATTGGTTGAATCTACACATCCTCAACCAGTACCCAAACCCTCGGACCTGAATTCAGCATAGTGCCAGTTGGACCACCTTTTGACATACCTCCAACTTATTCATTTAATTCAAGAACTGGACTGTTTGATGCTAAAGAGGGCTACCACATCCAATATAGCACAGTAAACATAATTATAAAGAATCAACTTTTCTCAAACCAATCAAGCAACGATAATTTATATTATAACGTGCGCATACGCCCTCATAACTATAATTTTACTGTTGTTCATATCAATCCTCGCAATTGTAGTCTTAATTAAAAAAAGAACACAATTCTAAAAAAAGTAAATACTAAACAGGATTTTAAACAGAATACTTCATTTTCGGATATATTCCGCAGAGCGCAACTATGCTTATTATATATTAATATTACAGATACATGAAGGCGAAGCACGTGAGCGACCAAGAACCAAAAGTCAAACAAATACTCATCAAATTTGGATATTCTGAAAAAATTGCTAACAAAGTTGAAGCTTGGTACAAAGCTCCACCCAACTAAGCTTATCTAAAAAAGAGTTTTATTTTAAATTAGTTGTTAAAGGTTTCAACACATAATTTTGAAATAGTTTGCAGAAAGACCTTCTGCAGATAAAATCCTAATTTCATACGTATGTCCGAACGCTATTCCTTCTGAAAATGTGAACAATAAGTTAACGCTGGAAAATGCAGGCATTATAATCTCATTTTCAAGTTTCGCAGAATGATAATTAACGAAGATACTATCTATTGAAACGTTTTGTGAGCCGTCGTTTGAAACCGTGACAACAAATGTGGATGAACTTACATTTTCTTCAACCCGTGTAATGGCTAGTTTTTCTGCGCTTGGAGAAAACGAAGAATCGGACATACGGGTGGAGGGCGCACTTAAAAGATTAGAAAGATCAGACGTTGATGAATGAGGAATTAACTTTACTGCGACCTCCAAAGAGGCAACATGAAAGGCACCATCTCCGGCAGTGTCTGTTTCTTGAACTAAAACACCCACTGAAACTACGCTCAAAAATAGAACAGTAATTATGATTAAAAAGGCCAATAGATTTTTTCGAATAAGCATTACGTCATCAAATCAACAATTCTATGGTTTAACGGTATATCGTTTATGAATTTCAAATAACGATTAAAAAAATATACTGACTGCGCTCCTGTGCTTATAAGTGCCGAGACTCTACCTTTTCAACAAGAGGCAGCGGTCACAAATGTTGATAATAGAGCTAATAATTCTCTTCCTCACAGCTTTTGGGCTAAACCTCATCCCTTTCGCCGGTCCCTCCAATTTACTAATAGCATCCACCGCTGCCGTTGGAATAACCAGCTCAGATCCAATAACCTTGTTTTCCATAGGCTTAACAATAGCCATCGCCGCTGCCTTAGCCAAAGGGATCTACTACGGTATCACGTTTTTTGTAAGCAAACATCTAAGTGAAAAAAGACAAGCACACTTAGACGCTGAAGCGTCAAAGGTCAAACGTTGGGCGTTTCTTCTGCTGTTCTTGGCTGCAGCCACACCTATTCCTGATGAACCCATAGTAATTCCGCTTGGCCTAATGAAATACAACCTAGCAAAATTCTTTACAGCATTCTTTTTAGGCAAACTTTCTATCACTGTCGCAGGCGCATTTTTCGGCAACATAGCCGCAGGGTACTTCTCAAATTGGCTAAGCCCAACAGCAATGGTAATAATCTCAATAATCCTAACAGTCCTCATCACTATTTTATTGCTGAAAGTAGATTTCGGCAAACTGGCAGAAAGATTTTTCAAAAAGAAACCAAAAGCGACAAAACAAGAAAAACTATAATACCCAGCCAAGAACCCACATAGATAAGATAAACATGCCGACAAAACAACGCCGATACCTGCTTAGGACAAAAGAAGCAAAACAAATCATCGAAAACGCAACAAAAACCTTAAAAATCGATTTCGAAGTGGCATTTGACTCCAAAACAACAATGGAAATTGTCGAATCAGATGTAGGCGAAATCTACCTAATCTCAGGAAAACCCATTTTGTTTAAAGCTGCTGAAAAAGTTATGCCCACCCTGCTCTTTTCTGAATTTTCCCTTAAAGCGCCTAAAATAGTAGTCGATATGGGTGCCATTCCATATGTCTGCAAAGGCGCCACCGTTATGGCACCAGGAATCGTACGGATTGAGGGTAACTTCAAAAAAGAAGACATCACAGTAATTGTGGACATGAAGCACGGAAAAACTTTAGCTATTGGCGAAGCCCTTATGGACTCAGAAACCGCAAGGCAAACCAAAAAAGGACCCATCGCCAAGAACCTACATTATGTCGGCGACAAAGTCTGGGACTACATCAAAACCTTAAGCGAATAGACAAACAAAAAGCCCTACCTATTTAAATAAAGACTAGTAGGCGCAAATTCCTCGCAGGGAACATCCACAGAAGATGCTGCTGCTGATGCTGCAACACGATTTGAATTTCAACTGTTGCATCTTTCAAAGGTAAACCCAAAGCATACAACTTATCATAAGCAGAAACACAAGTTTTCTCAAACAAAAAGTGCTCTTCTTATTCAGTCCGTGTCTGATTCCTTCCTAAGCTGAATCGACGGAAACCCCGTAATCGTGACGGTTGAAGAGGCGATTTGTATGTTTTCAGATTTCTCAATTTCCAAGAGTATAATTCTACTAAGTCGGTCATGAAGAGCTCGACGGGTTCTCACTTCAGTTACATAACGAATACCAAAGGTTATCCAGTTGTCTGTGAGCGTTATGAAAATTGTTGGTTCAAGAGACCTCTTCGTAAAATAGTATTTGCCCTCAAGTTTCTCCATTATCCTTTGGGAGTTTTCTCCGACTTGCGCGGTTTCTTTTTTAACGATTTCAAGAATCAAATTAGCCGCATGATTCCAGTCACTATCATAAGTTATAGGCAAAGTAATTTCGTCCCAGATGAAATCAAAGTCACGAGTATAGTTTTGCAAAGCACCAGTCAACACGCCACCGTTAGGAATAATAGTTAATCTGCCAGTGTTCTGATCCCCTGAAACCCACTCCCGCGTCTCCATCAACGTCGTATAAAAAACCCCCACATCAATTACATCACCGAACTTCTGGTTAAGCTCAATTCGGTCCCCAACACGGTAGAGCCCATTCAAAAAAATCATCAACCCACCAATGAAATTCTTAAATATATCTTGAATTGCAAAAGCAACTGCCGCTCCAATTAACCCAAAAGCAAGTAAGATATTTTGAGTTTCCACAATCCAAATGCCAATAAAAACAGCTAAAAATACGCCCGCACCTAAGACAGTAAACACTTTCCGCAGAGAATACTTTGTTTTTGAGTCCTTGATTCTTTTGGCTAAAATCTCTTCGAAAAGGATCCAAAACAAAAAGTAAACGATGGATAGAGCCGAAAAGCTGTAGGCAGTGTTCTGCAGGTAAACTTCATGGTACTGGAAGTTGAGAAATAAAAGTAAAACGCTAAGCGAAACAAAGAAAATCAAGATTGCAAGCCTAGAACGTTTAACCAACCAATCCCCAACTACTATTCAAAGACAGTAGACATTAATAACTAATTCCACACAAACCACAGCAACCATAAAAACAATGTTCTATCTCATTTGGTGGGCAATCAATTTGCCGAATTCAACACACCTGGATAATTCACCATCCATTACAGGACCAGAAACCCCTTTGACATGCACCGACAATGATGGCTCCAACGACATCACATCGGGCAATTTTTTCTCGACCATAGTCACCATTTTCTTAACTGACCGATCCAGAAGGCGCTCTTTTCCCGCATAAGTACCAAAAACCGCCACCTTCTTACCTTTCAAACCAAGCAAACCAAGCTTATTGATAAATTTCTTCATCGTTTGACTAGGCCTTCCCATATGATTTGGCGCACCCAAAAAAATCACATCATAATCCACTGCACACTGAACATTAACAGCATTAACATATCCAAAATCAACATCTACACCCTCATTGCGCAAACCCTCCGCAACCTTCTCCGCCGCTAACTTTGTGTTGCCATACTTTGAATCATAAAAAATAAATGCTTTAACCAAAAACACGACACCAAGTACTTTGACTTACAGAGCGATCTAAATAAAACTTGACCCTAACATATAAGGGATTTTCTAAATCACTCTAAAAAGGTATGAAAAAATAATTTAATAATTTCAACAAACATAGCCATTAAAAAATTAGAAATATTGAAACCCGATCTAAACTATAATTGCTCATTTTGGGCTTTGACGTATACCTGGTGTTCTAATGTTCTCCTTGCTCCTCCAATCAAGCACGCAATACGCGAACTTTACTTAGGAGGTGATCCGGCCGCAGGTTCCCCTACGGCCACCTTGTTACGACTTTTCCCCCCTCACGAAACTTAGATTCGATACCGCCAAGGAGACGGCACCTCACCCAAGAGTCGCTCGGGTGGAACGACGGGCGGTGTGTGCAAGGAGCAGGGACGTATTCACCGCGCGCTAATGACACGCGATTACTAGGGATTCCATGTTCACGAAGGCGGGTTGCAGCCTTCGATCCCAACTACGGCAGGCTTTCGAGATTGCCTCCCCCTTTCGAGGTCGGAACCCATTGTACCTGCCATTGCAGCTCGCGTGTGGCCCGGGAGATTCGGGGCATACTGACCTGCCGTGGCCCGCTCCTTCCTCCACTTTATCAGTGGCGGTCTCCTCAGTGTGCCCAGCACAAAACTGGTTGCAACAGAGGACGCGGGTCTCGATCGTTGCCTGACTTAACAGGACACCTCACGGCACGAACTGGCGACGGCCATGCACCTCCTCTCAGCTCGTCTGGCAAGACCTTTAATCTGGCCTTCACACTGCTGTCGCTCCCGGTGAGATTTCCGGCGTTGACTCCAATTAAACCGCAAGCTTCACCCCTTGTGGTGCTCCCCCGCCAATTCCTTTAAGTTTCAATCTTGCGATCGTACTCCCCAGGCGGCAGGCTTAACAGCTTCCCTGCGGCACTAGAACGGCACGTGGCCGTCCAAACACCTAGCCTGCATCGTTTACAGCTGGGACTACCCGGGTATCTAATCCGGTTCGCTCCCCCAGCTTTCATCCCTCACCGTCGGGCGCGTTCTAGCAGACAGCCTTCGCCACTGGTGGTCTTCCTGGGATTATAGGATTTCACCCCTACCCCAAAAATACCGTCTGCCTCTCTCGTCCCCTAGCCAAGCAGTATCCCCCGCGATCCAACGATTAATTCGGTGGATTTAACAAGGGACTAACCTAGCCAGCTACGGATGCTTTAGGCCCAATAAACATCCACACCACTCGGAGAGCTGGTATTACCGCGGCGGCTGACACCAGACTTGCCCTCTCCTTATTCCCCCAGCGTTCTAGACTGGGTAAAAGCCTTCCTCAGCGGATGGCACTCGGGATAGCCCTGTCACACTTACGTGTATTGCAAAGTTTTCGCGACTGCTGCGCCCCGTAGGGCCTGGGCCCTTGTCTCAGTGCCCATCTCCGGGCTCCCGCTCCCACGGCCCGCACCGGTAAAAGGCTTGGTGAGCCATTACCTCACCAACAACCTGATCGGTCGCGGCCCCATCCTTGGGCGAAACCTGCAAGCATAGTGCAGGAGTCCTTTCTGGCGAAGACTCATTCCAGAGTTCTTCACCTATTGGGAATTAGCCCCAGTTTCCCGGGAGTATTCCTATCCCAAGGGCAGGTTAGCCACGTGTTACTGAGCTGTGCGCCGCGCCTCCTTTTGGCCAGAAGGCGCTCGACTAGCATGTCTTAGTCCTATCCCGATAGCAGTGGGGTCCGGCAGGATCAACCGGAGTTATGCACTCCATGTTGTTCCGTCGGATCATGTGTTTTTTGTGTGGTACGAATATTTTGACACTTTTTTGTTTCTCGCATTTTGTGCTTAACTGGATTTGGAGGGAGAAACATTCCACTCTATACGTCAAAGCCCAATTCAGACCTAACTGAGCAATTAATCAGGTCCACATATCATATTTTTGTCCCCGCAACTGGAGGCCAACTCCATCATCCCTGTAAGGCGTAATCGCCGTTTCGGTACGGGTTGAGCCGCCGCCATGTGAAAATTGCGGGGCTAGCAATTATAGCTGAATTCTAACAGAAGTTCACTCTGCAAATATAAACATTCCGTTTGCATTGACTTAAACATCGTAACAAACGCTAAATCTCGCCAAATCCAATTTTTCATCAACTAACTTGGGATTTGAGATGGTTGTGTTGCATTTTAACTCTTTTTATCGGTTCTTTTTGCAGAAAAAATTTTTTGGGGATTGAACTAAAGGTTGATCAGGTAAAGTTTTGCACACGTTACTAATTTGCCAATCAAATCTTTGAGTGAAACCAGCGCGTAAAAGTTTCTTTGTTTTGTATTTGGCCATCAACTTTTATCGAGAACGAACCTCTTTTTGAGAACTAAATATAATAAATACTTAAAAAGTAACTCACATGAACTTGTGAGGGCTTAGAATACCTTTCTTGTACGGGAGATGCTAAACGTAACGTTGAGAAAGCACCTTAGTGCTGCGATGAAGAAATGCTTGAATCAATCGACGATTGACACTATGCTAGCCAATTACAAATCCAATCGCATAAATAAGAAATAGTCTTGAGGTGTTTTGTTACAAAACTTCAGGATTTTGTTTGCTTGAGTTCCTATACCGACTATTTGAAACAATTCATTTAAAATATCCCTTGGCACAAAAAAAGAACAGAAAGGAATTAGTCCATTTTGAAAATAGTTAGAGTTTAAGCCAGAGCAAAATACCCATTATTAAACCGTAAATCGCTAAAGCCTCTGCCAAAGCTACTATGAGAAAAGCTCTAAAGAATGTCTCAGGCCTCTCTGCAAGGGCGCTAACAGTAGCGCTCCCAACAGCGGAAATAGCATAACTTGCACCCAAAGCTGACAAGCCAACGGCTAACCCAGCAGCAATTGCTATACCAATTTTGTCATATACTCCCCCAGTAGCAGTTTGGGCTTGAACTGTTGTTACAGTATAAGCTGCAGCAATCCCAATTATTGGCAGAAGTACTAATGGTAAAAGAAGGAAAAGGATGAGTATTCTTGGTTTCAAATTATTTCGCCTACTAATTAGTCAACGCATTCTAAGTATTAACTTTTTTCTTACTCTTCGAAGCGACATTTTTCCGATGGGGACTGATTTATATTTTCTCCTGTTTTTTCAGCTTCTTTTCTTACTTTTTCGACTTTTTCTTTTATTTTTTGTATTTCTTCTTTTGCCTTATTTTCGATGGATTTGTTGTATTCTACGTAGTCCTTTTCCAGTTTTTTCTTAATTGACATTTTCTTTCCTTCCTATTTCACGACTAAAACTGGACAAGTTGCGTATTCAATTACACGTTGTGTAACACTGCCAATGAGAATCCTTTCGGCACCTCGACGCCCCAAGGTACCCATCACTATCATATCCATGTTTAATTCTTTTACTAGTTGCAGAATTTTTTCAAATGGTGTTCCTTTTGCAGTCAAAGAAGTAGCTTTTATCCCAGCTTGCTCCGCTATACCGAGAACATAATTGATGTAGCGTTCACCGTTTTGTTTTAATTCACGTTCAACGTCTTCCTGTTTGGTTGTTTTTTCAAGGTGATCTAGAACCAACATGTCGATTACATAGACAAACGTAACGTGAGCACCCAACATCTTAGCCATACTGATTCCTAACTCTGCTGCTCGTATGCTATGATTTGAGCCGTCGGTTGGAATCAAAATATTTTTTAATTTCTCAAATTTTAAACTCAACTTTGACCATGCTCCTTAATCATGTGTTTAATTCTTTTAGTTCTGACAAATTCTTCTCTTTCTTTCTCTTCCAACACTTGCTCAATACGTTTAACCGTGTTACGGTACATTGGAATTAGAACGTAATTTAAAGCGTTTACACGCCGCTGAGTCTTATGGACATCGTTGGCAATTTGGAAAACTGTTCCTTCGGCTCTCGCTAATTCAGCTACGAAATCAAGCACTTTATAAAATTGATTAAAAGCCATATCCAATTCTGCGCTGGTGTTGGCAAAGCCATAATCAGGCTTAGCATCGATTTCTCTGTGAAACTCTATAATCGGAACTGTTACCCCCATTATACTGCGATAGTCCATTAAGAAGTCAGCTTTGAAACTTGAGCCTAAGGCCACGTTTTCTACAGTCTCTGAGCCCTTAGCCAATTGAGCCTTCATCAAATTGCTGTAGGCAATCGAAAGTGCTCCAACTAGTTCTTCTCTGGCTTTTTGCGCTTCAAAAATGCTGGTTCTTAGCTCACGTAGTAATATATCACGTTTTCGCTCCAGGATATCTCGTCCGGAGTCAGCTAGGCTTAAGGTTCGTTTTGTTTGGATAAGGTTGATTCTGGTTGCGCTAACGTTTTTTAGCGACATTTAAGTTACCTCATTTTTGGTTCTCGGAGAGAACTGCTTTATGAATTCAGCGTGGATTCCTGTTAGTTCCATCTCTGATAGAGCAGTTAAGGTGTCCCAAGCGATAGAAAGTGTTTGTTCAATACTTCGGTTTTCAGTTTTTCCTTGGTTAATCAAGTTGTGTTCAAATCGCTCGCCAAAACGCAAATACTCTTTATCTCTGCTTCCCAAACCTTCTTCTCCGATGATTGTTACTAGAGACTTGACTGCATTGTATTGAGAGTAAGCCGAGTAAAGTTGGCTTGCAACATCTGCATGATCTTCTCTAGTTCTTCCTTTCCCGATTCCATCCTTCATTAGCCGCGAGAGACTTGTGGTTATGTAAATTGGAGGATAGATACCTTGTTTTTCTAGAGATCGTGAAAGAACTATTTGTCCTTCAGTAATGTAACCTGTTAAGTCTGGGATAGGGTGGGTTATGTCATCATTTGGCATTGTAAGAATCGGCATTTGCGTAATTGAGCCTTTTTTACCTTCAATTCGCCCAGCCCTTTCATAGAGACTTGCTAGGTCACTGTACATATATCCTGGATAGCCTTTGCGGCTTGGAACCTCCTCCATAGAAGCGCTGACTTCACGAAGCGCCTCACAGTAGTTAGTCATATCAGTCAACAATACGAGAACATGTGAATCTTGCTCGTAAGCCAAGTATTCTGCCAACGTCAAACCAGCTCGAGGAGTGATAATGCGTTCCACAGGCGGGTCTTCTGCCAAATTGAGAAACATAGCTACATTCTTTATAGCTCCTGTTTCTTCGAAGCTGTTTCGGAAAAAAGCTGCGTCGTCGTGTTCCAACCCCATTGCGATGAAAACTATGTAAAATTCTTCGCCTCCTCCCCGAATCTGAGCCTGTCTAACAATTTGAGCAGCCAACTCGTTGTGAGACAAACCAGGTCCGCTGAAAACTGGAAGCTTCTGGCCACGCACAAGGCTAGTTAGCCCATCAATTGCTGAGATTCCTGTTTGAATGAAGTCCCGTGGGTATTCTCTTGCAATGGGGTTTAGAGGATAACCGTTTACATCCCTTCTCTCTTCAGTGAAATAGCGAGGATGCCCATCGATGGGTTCTCCAAAACTGTTCATTACTCGCCCCAGCATTTCTGTGGAAACTGGCACTTCCAAGGGTCTACCAAGAAAGCGGGTACGGGTCTGTGAAGGTGACAAACCTGTGGTTCCTTCAAAAACCTGAATTGTTACAGCCTTCTGATTTACCTCTATGACCCTACCAAGCCTCGTTTCGCCTGTTTGCACTTTAACAGAAACAAGTTCATTGAACCCAACACTGTGAACGTTTTCGACAACAATTATAGGACCAGAAATTGAAGCAAGCCCTTTATATTCTAAGTCGCCCGACATAATCTTACCTCAAGCTTGCCTCCAACTCTTCGAAACGTTGACGCATTCTAACCTCCAAATTATCCAAATCATCTACTTTTTCGTTGGGTATGGTTATTTTCATGCGTAAAATCTCCTGCAATATCGGCAACTGAGTAACCTTGAATACAGGTGCACCTTTACCCACTATTCGTTCCGCCAACTTGTGGAATTCCATAATTATCTTCAGCATTTTAAACTGTTTTTGAGGAGAACAATAAGTATCAACTGCGTCCAGAGCGTTCTGTTGCAGAAAAGCGATACGAAGGACCCGCGCTGTTTCTAAAATCAAACGCTGACGGTCAGGCAAAGCTTCAGGACCAACCAGTTTAACGATATTTTTTAGCTCATCCTCGGACTGGAGTGTTCGCATCGCTTCTTCGCGGTAACTATTCCATTCCTTATCAACTTTCTTGTTCCACCAACCAGCAAGTTCTGTGATATACCCGCTATAGCTTTGCATCCAATTTATCGCTGGATAGTGACGTGCATCCGCCAATTCAGGATCTAAAGCCCAAAAGACACGTGTGAACCTTTTTGTGTGCTGAGTTACAGGTTCTGAAAAATCGCCCCCTGGAGGAGAAACAGCACCAATTGCGCTAATTGAACCATTCCGCTTTTCGGTTCCCATTGTTTCCATTACACCTGTACGTTCGTAAAATTCTGCTATCCTCGAAGGCAAATAGCTTGGGAACCCCTCTTCGGCGGGCATTTCTTCTAAACGTCCTGAAACTTCCCTAAGAGCTTCTGCCCATCGGCTAGTTGAATCTGCCATCAAAGCTACAGCATAACCCATATCACGGTAGTATTCAGCAATGGTTATTCCCGTGTAAATGCTGGCTTCTCGGGCGGAAACCGGCATGTTGCTCGTATTAGCTATTAATATTGTTCGTTCCATAAGCGGGTGACCGGAGGTTGGGTCGATTAATTTGGGAAAACTCGTAAGTACATCGACCATTTCATTTCCGCGTTCTCCGCAACCTACATAGATTATTAGGTTTGCATCTGACCATTTAGCAAGCTGTTGTTGAGTGATTGTTTTTCCTGTGCCAAAGCCTCCTGGAATAGAGGCACTTCCACCTTTAGCAATTGGAAAGAATGTGTCGATAACGCGTTGCCCTGTGATTAGCGGAGCTGATGTAGGGAGACGACGGGTATAAGGGCGGGGTTTTCTAACAGGCCACCTTTGCAGCATAGTTAGTTCTGTCTTGGCTTCGTTTGTTTGTATTGTGGCGATTGTCTCCGTAATTGTGTACTCACCTTCTGAGGTTAATTGAACGAGTTTCCCACTAGCATTTGGCGGAATGGTGATTTTGTGCTCCACTAGGTCAGTTTCTTTAACTGTTCCCAGAACGTCACCGCTAGTAAGTTGTGTTCCGACTTTGGCTTTGGGCGTAAATTGCCATTTCATATCCCGAGAAAGCGGTTTTAGTTGGCGTGTGCGCTTGATAAATGGACCAGTCGCCGATTTCAAAACTTCCAAAGGTCGTTGTATACCGTCAAAGACATTTCCCACTAGACCAGGAGCCAGCTCAACCGAAAGAGGACTACCTGTCCCTAAAACAATTTCCCCCAGTTTCAGCCCGGATGTGTCTTGATAAACTTGTATTGTAGCAGTGCCTCGTTCCAGACGGATAATTTCTCCTATTAGACCCGCACTACCTACTTCGACGAGTTCGTGCATCACTGATTGGTCCATGCCTTTGGCTTCAACAACTGGACCTGCAACGCGAATTACACTTCCCTCAGCTGTCATTTATTGTTCTTCCTCCACGAACAATAGGTTAGCTATTTCACTGCGAAGGGCAATTTTCAACTCAGCTAATCGATTGTCTAGTGTACCATCGTATGTTATGCTGCCATCGGTGGTTTGAATTTTATATCCGCCAATATAATTCGGGGTCTGATCAAGGAGAGTCAGGTTGATAGCCAATTTCTGAGACAAGTTCTTGAGGTTCCCGTTAGCGAGCCATTTTTTGTCTTTATAATTTACTTGAATAGTGAGGTCTTTGGATCCTATTTTTGAGGCTGCTTTTTTGATTTGTTCTGTCAAAAAGGTATAATACTCATCTGTTTCTGTAAAAGCTTTGAGTTTTTCTATGGCTATCTGGAAAGCTTGGTCAACTATCTTTTCTTTAGTTTGAAGAAGAATATTTCTAACTTCAACGTCGGTCAACGAATTAATTTTTTTTCTTTCAGCTTCCGCTTCAACTTGTGACTTATTAACTATTGACAAATAATTATGGTCAGCTTGCTCTCTTGAAATTTTCAGAGTTTTTTTTGCTTCGTTTTCAGCAGCAATAATCAAAGCTTCTGCTTCTTTCTGAATGTCTCCTAACACTTCAACTGCAATAGCTACTAGACCATCTTTAACATTCATGAATGTCTTCTACCTACATCCTGACGCCTAAGGATTTGCTGACTAAATCAGCCAAATTCACTTCGCTCATTTTTCCATTGCTTGCTGGAACTTCTACGATCAGGGGGCTAGTACGTGAACGCCTAACGTCGTTAATAATTCCATGAATTTGCTGATCAACCGAGAATTCTTCGCTTATTATGATAATAGCTAAGTCGTTGCGGGTTAAGGCTTCTTCTAAGAATTTTTTAGCGTCGGTTACCGAAATTGCTTCGGCGCTTTCAATACCAACGAGCCTAAAACCAGTGACCATGTTGTTATCGCCTATGACCAAACCCAGCATACAGCTATCCTCAATGAAAGTTTAATTCTTAGGTTAATTTATATTTTGTTAGAGAAGCATGCTTAGACCGGAAAGAATGAAGCCTACTTCAGTAATTTGCGTCAAAAAAGACGTTGAGGTAGTACTGGAAGCCGTAAACAGCTTCGGAGAATTCCATATTGAGAAAGCAAGCGAAATCAAAAGCGTAAGTGAATATGATCAAAACATTCAGAGAGCTGAAGAAGCCCTCGTCACTGTAAATGAATTGACAAAACACCTAGTTATCCAAAAAACCGCTTTAACCGACATTTTCAAAGTAATCAAACCAACCAAATTACAAGTTTCCTCTGAAAACTGGCAAACACTCCAAGAAGCTACAATATCGCAGAGCTCTAACCTAAAAGGAGTTTTTGACGACCTCAACACCACACTTACAAGTCTGCAAGAAAAAGGAGCATACCTAGATCATCTGAAACGAATGTTAACAATAATTGACGAGATTGGCGTTGACCTTGAAGCAATCGAAGGACTAAAATTAATAAATATAACTATCGCAAGTGTACCGCAAAAGAATTTTCCTCATCTACTAGTAGCATTGATAGGAGTTCCAGTTATAATTCGTCGTTGTCGGTTAACAAAAGAGACAGAATTTTTATGTTTTGCAATGGCTGAAAAGTATAAATCAAGCATCGAAAGAACTCTTAAAACTCACCATGCAGAAATCTTCCGAATTCCAGAAAACCTGCCCCGAGATATTTCTTTGGCTCTAAAGAGAATTAATAATCAACAAGAGGAAAACAACGAGGAAGAAAAAAAGATTTCTTATGAATTAAAGAAGTTGGGTTCAGACAACCAAAACAAAATTATCACATGGAAAGAAACCATCGAAAACATCCTTGTACTTCTCCAAGCTCAAAAAAAGATGCTTCAATCGGAAAGACTATCAGTTCTTAAAGGATTTGTACCCAGACAGAAGTTCCAATCGCTTTCCGAAAAGATTCAAACTTCATTAAATGGAAAAGCACTCGTACTTGAAAATCAGTCGGCGCAAAACCCCCCAACTAAAATCGCACATAACCGTTTTGTCAGACCATACGAGGAAATTACAAAACTCTATGGGTTGCCGCATTATGACGAAGTTGATCCAACACCAATCATCGCGATCACTTTCCCTTTAATCTTCGGTTTAATGTTTGGCGACATTGGACATGGACTGGTTCTTTTATTAGGAGGGGGTATTCTTGGATTTTTAATTAAACGAGAACGAGCAATCAAGAATATATGCTGGATTTTAGCTTCTTGTGGAGCCGTAGCAGTCTTTACAGGGATCTTATTTGGCGAATTCTTCGGAAAGCAGTTGTTTGCTCCATTGTGGTTTAGTCCATTTGACAATGTGTTCACGTTTCTAATCTTCAGCCTGTTTGTTGGAGTAGCTCAAATAATGAGCGGGCTAGTTTTGGAAATGACAAACTTTTTCCTTAAACATAATCCGATAGATGCTGTGTTGACTTCGATTCCCAAAATTGCGTTTTACAGCGGTGCAGTCTACCTTCTCGCATTCTACCAACTAAATTTTTCAGCATGGCTTAGCGGTCCAATATTATTAGTGCTCGTTCCAATAATCGTCTTGATTCTGGGCAAACCAATCTTTTTCTCTATCTCAAGGTCCTCAACAGCTACCGATGAGGAAAACTCATTTGGGCAAAGACTCTTCGAAAGTGGAGATTTGATAACTCGTCTGCTAAGTAACACTATGTCTTACACTCGAATTCTTGCTTTGCTTATGGCTCATTGGGCTCTTGTTCTTGTGGTTTATGTTGTAGCTGGCTTAATTGGGTCAGCTTCGGTTTTAACTGCTATCTTAAGCGGTTTCATCATAGTTGCTGGGAACGTTTTCGTGATTGCTCTCGAAGGATTAATCGTGTTCATTCACACGATGAGACTACATTTTTATGAATGGTTTAGCAAATTCTATGAAGGTACAGGAGTGGAATTTGCTCCTTTTAAGCAAAACTTTGTTCATACCGAAATCACTTTGAAGAAGAATATCTCTTAGAAAAAAAGTTGGCGCTCAATATCCTCAGGCTTCTTCCCAGCCCCTACGCCTAGACAAACAACAATGAGATTTCGAACCTCAAAGCTTTTCTTAGTTAAAAAAGCCAAAACAGCACCTACATTAAAGATCTCTTTGATCCTAGTTTTTTTGGCGTGTTCAAGTAGTGCTTTTTCAAAGGCGTTTTCAGCAAGAGCAATTGTCTCCTGGGGAGATTGTGTTTTATCAAAATATTTGGCGTAGAAGGTTTTAAGCACAATTTTTAGGGCTGATTCAAAATCTGAAGAACAGACAATGTCCTCAACGGTCTTGTCAGAAATCCTAAACCTTTTAGTTGGCACAGCTATACGCAGCCAATTTGAATCATAGTTTAAGAGTTTACACCGCAACAGCAGCAATAAAACATAGCTGTCTACTTGAAGGCTAACATAGGGATATGCATGTGGTTTTTCTTTTTTTGGCAGACTCTGATAGGCCGCCCATAGTTTTTCATAGTAGAATTTGTCCAGAAGTACATCAAAGCAGGTCGTTGAAGCATTTTCCTCGTAACTTTTGAAACCCATTTTCAAGGCAGAAGCGTATTTAGTTTTCTTTAGGGTACTAACAACTTGATTTATGCTCGAAGCTCTAATGGCTTCCTCCATTATTGCGAGGTTGTTAAGGTAATTTTCTGGCGCAAAGTAGATTTTGGCTTGTTTTTGTTCAAGATGTAGCTCAGCATTGACTGCCTTGATTATAGTTTTAATGTTTTCTACCTCAAATCTTATAAGATAATGTTTAAGAAATTCGGCCGTTTTCTTAGGTGAGTTAATTATTATTTTAACGTAGGTTCCGATCAAATTTTCATTGAATGCGCGTTCAAGTTTACGGGTGGATAATGGTGGAGTAACTTTGGCTATTTCCTGTTGGTAGCTACTTTCTCGCAGAGAACCAATTAGGTCAGCTAAGTTATTTGTCTCGGTTAGCCCTCTGAATTTGGATTCGCTTAAAAATTCGCTCCTTCCTGCTCCGATCTTGACAAGAACATTTGCATATTTAGTTGTCTGGCTCAAGGTCTCTCTTCCTCGAGAACAACTGACACAATTTGTGAAACAGCATTTTCCATTCGCTGGTTTGCTTTAAGAATGAGTGTTTCTGCATTTTTTTGGCTTTCTTTTAATTTTTGTTCTCGGTTGCGTTTTGCTTGTTCGATCGTACTCTCGTAGTTTTGTCGTGCTTCTTGCTGAGCGTAGGTTTTGCTACTTTCTATGAGTTTGCCTCCTTCTTTTTGTGATAGACTTATTATTTCTTTAGCGTTTTTCTGGGCCTGGGCTCGGATTTCTTCTGCTTGTGCTTCGATTTTTTTTAGTTCCTCCCAGACTTTCTCCATGTTTTCACACATAGGTTTAGCTTTGCGGTCAGTAATAAAATATCCTCTTTCTGCATTTTGAAGTTAGTTGTTAATGATTCTTTGATGGTCTTTTCGGGTGAATTGGGAAAATGCTTTAAAACCCTATACCAACCTTAGAGGCTGGTTACGATACGAGTATGGCGAAGGAAAAGGAGAAGGAAAAGAAAAAGACTGGATTTGACTATCGCTCTTCACGATTCTTTTCCCTTCTTTTCCCAGCGATATATCTTGTGGCTATAGCTATCTTTAGCATTCAATACAGTATTATTCCTGGTCCTGAATTTCTCATCTTAGCTTTTTTGATTTATGCGGCATATAATCAAAAAACTTGGCGTTTCCTCAAGGATTGGCTACCCTTTATCACCGTGTTTATTTCCTACGAAATCATGTATGGATTTGTCGGTGTAATCTCCAAGTACAATCTGCATGCCGGACCTTTCAACCTTGAAATGGGAATGTTTGGACAAATTCCAAGCTTAGTTCTCCAACAAACAATAAGAATGCCTATCCTAGATTATATGGGAGCCTTCTTTTATTCGCTGCATTTTTTTGCGCCGACAATTTTTGCTTTTATCCTTTGGAAAGTTAGCCCTAAAAATTATTGGAAATATACTGTTGCTTTTGGGATTTGCACATATGCGGCACTCATCAGCTTTCTTTTCTATCCGGTTGCGCCTCCATGGTGGGAGCTTAGTACGCATTCGAGTCTTACTTATTCTGGACCAACTGTTATTAGAGTGTTAACTGATTCGGTCGACGCCAACTTAGGCATCCCAGTTTACAGAACCCTCTTTGATATTTTTGGTGCCAATCAGTTCGCCGCTTTCCCCAGCATGCATTCAGCTTTGCCCTTCTTGATATCTCTATTCGCTATTAAAATTTGGAAAATAAGAGCTCTACCGGTCTTAATCTTCCCAATCGGTGTTTGGTTTAGCGCTGTGTATCTCGGTGAACACTATTTTGTAGATGTTTTGGGTGGTATAGCATATGCCTTTTTGGCGTTCGTTGCAGTGGAAAAGATTCTCCCATTACTTGCTAAAAGAACTGACTTCCTGAAAAAACACATGCCGAGCTAAACAAACTTTGAAAACCACTCTTACATTAATTACGGCATAGGGTGTGCAAAATTTAGTTTTATTTTTTGCGTTTCTTGTTCATCTGCCAGAACAACAACACTTTGAAAATTCTTGTTGTTATTCTACCAATCTTCAATGCACAAGAAGGCAGCTTTAGGCGTATTGCTGCAAAATTCTTTCCCAGAATAACACGCAATCGTTATGTGTGGGCAGCTTTGTTTTGGGCAGATTAAAAGGACGAAGGATTTCAACTCTGTAGTTGTGTTTTCTAATCTTTAATCGAAGAACTCTGATTGTCTTGGATGCCCATATCTTGAATTTTCTGTTGTTAGTTTCTTTAGAAGCGATTGCTTTGTTACCAAAGCCTGACAGCTTAACAGGCTTCATGAAGATGAAAAAGCGCTAACTGGATTAAAAATTATCCTCAGCTTTATATGATAAGTGAGAAGTTCATTTTGGCAAGAACCTGTTCTTAACAGTTAATAGCAAAATATCAAAAAACATAATTGACAGTTACGACAACGAATATTGTCAATATGACAACCCCCAAGAGGTTTAAAGTAACAACTCAAGACGCATACAACTATGCCGCCAGCAAGTTTTTTGCAGATCAACAGCTTGCAATCGTGCTAAAACTGAACGGGAACCTTGAAGAAGATTTGTTTGAACAAGCGATTCATTTAACGATGGATCTGGAGCCTATTTTAGGGTGTCAATTTGTTGAAAACGGTAATGAACCCTTTTGGGAACGCAGAAATGATTTAGAAAATACAAAACTGTCAGACGTAGTTAAAGCTGACCCGCCTGAGGATGCGCTTGAAACTTTTGTTAGTTCGCCTATTCGCGCAGATTTAGATCCCCTTGTTAGAGCAAGGATTTTTCGGGGAAGGAATACAGATACACTTTGCATCAAAATAAACCATTCAGTCTGCGATGGGGGAGGCCTCAAAGAATATGTTTTCATGCTTTCCAACATCTATAACACTTTAGTCAGCGGCAAAGAATGTATTGTTTTACCTAATTTAGGCAGAAGAGATCAGAGTCAAATACTCCAACTAGCTAAAGATACTAAAAACCTCGCCGTGAAAGGGTTTCCTCAACCAACTTGGACTTTATTACAAAAAGCTGGAACTGAACCCCTACATTGCTTCAGGATTATTCCGAAACCAAGGTTTGAAGAAATAAAGAAATATGCTCAAAATAAAAGTACCTCGGCAAACGATGTGCTTCTTGCTGCTCTATTTCGAGCTTTTTTTGTTTTAAACAACACACCAGCAGATTCTCCGATGATAATGCAGGTTTCTATAGACCTAAGAAGATACCTTTCAAAGCAGAAAGCGGAGGCAATATGCAACCTTTCGGGAGCATTATATGTCGCTTTGGAGAGGAAAGTTGGCGAAGAATTTGATGGAACATTAGCAAGAGTTAGTGCAGCAATGAGTAGACTTAAAGAAAATTATCCTGGCTTAGAGAGCGCCGCAGGTTTAGAATATTTGGCAAGTCAAGGTTATATTGGCTTAGAGAAATACTTGGAAGAAACATCCGCGATTGGTAGAAAATTTAACGTGACTTTTCCGTTACTTTCAAATTTTGGTGTTCTCAGTCTTTACGGCTTTGGTGAACTAAAAGTAATAAATGAATTCATTTCTAGCCCGATTATGTATCTTCCTGGATTCATGCTGGGAGTGAGCACTTTCAATGACGAAATGACGTTTTCAATTGGATATTGCGGAAAAGAAAATAGTCAACAAATAAACAGATTTCTTGAAATCTACGTCGCTGAGTTACCTTTAATGTAGAATTGCAAAACTGCACCAGAAAATAATTCTTAAGAAAGCAAATTGCAATAGGAATGATTTTATAATTCCAAATTGTCTTCTTAAAAAATAAGTGAATTATATGTCTGAAGCAATAGAAAAAAGAGTTCGAAACGCACTCGATGAAATTAGACCGCAAATTCAAGCTGACGGAGGAGATGTTGAACTGGTGGCAGTTGGTAATGACTCCGTGAAAGTTCGCTTGGTTGGGCATTGTGCGGGTTGTCCGATGGCTGCGATGACGCTTAAAAACGGCGTTGAAGCACTCATTAAGCAAAGAGTACCAGAAATAAAGAAAGTTGAAGCAGTCCAATAGTCAACTTTCTCTCAAACTTTTAAAACCCTTTAATTTTAAATCGAATCAACTTTTTCTCGTGAATATTTATCCAAAAACTGAAAGGGTTAACGATAGTGCCATGATCTAACTCCGAAGGAACATTGAGTTATGGAGCTTCTTTTGGAAAAATAGATTCAAGTAATTACCATCAAGAAACACATAGTAAACAAAACCTATACTATGGGCAAGGATGGTTCCTAGTGACTCTTTTGATATCTAACGTTTAACACATTGCCCTGAAACGGCATCAAAATGGTTTGTGTTCCCATAGTCGCAGGTCTTGCAATCATTTTTTATATCCTGACCAAATGGGCATCCTTTCAAATCGGCCATATTTTACTCCTCAAGTTAGTGTGGAAGTTACCGTTGTCATATTCTAATTATTCCAAAAACTATTTTTTCTTAATTAATTTTTCTGTGTGGAAACCATTAAACATTGAGGTATAGATCGAAATCTAACTGAGCATGGGAGATTTCACCACTTTACTTGGTTTACGATTTGATTGATACTGAGTTGATGCTACAATTTTGATAATAGAACTTGCGCCGAAAATCGTCTTAGTTTTGGTGGTTAAGATTGGAATTATAACATTTTTAGCTGGATGTGCAAGTTTTTTAGTATATGCTATGATAGCTTAATAAATAGCAATTCCAACAAATGTATTTCAGGCAATCAGAAAACTCGGTTATCATTTTGGCTGAGAGTTCATTGATAACACATGTTTGCCTTGTTTGGAGCATTTTAATTAAAGAAGGGATAGAGGGGTAAAAAAAAGATGAGAGAAAAACGTGACAAAGTAGCCATCCGTGGACTAAGAGATGTCGCAGCAGCTGAAACCAAAATTAGCTATGTAAATCCAAATGGAACACTTTACTATTTAGGGTACAATATTGACGATCTAGTGGAAAACATCATCTACTCAGAAATTCCGTACTTACTACTTTATAAAAAATTACCCAAACAAAAAGAGCTAAGCCACTTTCAAAATGAACTTTTTAATGAAATGAAACTTCCAAAACCGATTGTTGAAAGCATTAATTCAACCCCCAAAACCTGCCACCCGATGGACATTTTACGCACCGAAGTGTCCCATCTAGGAGAATATGATCCAGATGATAAAGACTTTTCTGACGCTGCAAACATTAGAAGAGCTAAACGATTAATTGCCCAAGTTCCTACAATAGTAGCTACTATTCATAGAAGTCGATTTAATAAACCAGTTCCGGATCCAAAAAAAGAATTCACTTTTGCCCAGAACTTCCTCTATATGTTTAGCGGAGAAGTCCCAGACGAAATGGAGACAAAAGTCATCCATCGCTTCATGGTACTTCACGCTGATCACGGGTTCAATGCGTCCACGTTCGCTGCACGGGTAACGGCCAGCACCAATTCAGATATGTATTCAGCCATAACTTCGGCCATTGGAACCCTCAAAGGTCCCTTACATGGAGGAGCAAGCGAAAAAGTGATGGAGATGCTTGATGAAATTAACCTTGAAGAAGAAGTTGAGGAATACATAAAAGGGCTTTTGGATGAAAAAAAGAAGATTATGGGTTTTGGTCATAGAATGTATAAGGCTCAAGACCCCAGAACTAAGCATCTCCGAGGGATAGTTGAAGATTTTTGCCATCGAGAAAGACCACTAAAACTGTATAATAGGTGCATCCAGATTGAAAAGATTGTTCATGAGAAAAAAAAGATCTACCCAAATGTTGATTTCTACGCCGCAGTCGCCATGGATGCATTAGGGGCTTCAAAGGAGTTCTTTCCACTGTTCTTTGCTTCAAGCAGGATATCTGGTTGGGTAGCTCATGTATTGGAACAGTATGAAGATTCAGTTCTTCTTCGCCCTTCATCAAATTATGTTGGGGAATTCGAAAGAGTGTTCGTTCCGATAGAACAACGATAAAAATCTATACATTTCGAGCAAGCCAGATGGAGAAGGGGTTCCCTTTAATGGCGCCCAAGTTAGTTTACAAAAAATATTGATAGTTAATTTGAACCTCTTGGATTAGCAAGTTAAGCTAATCAAAGAAAATCCCAACTCAATCGTGTGTTTCTACGTTTTGGAGAGTTAATTTAATCGCTTTTCAGGTTTTAGCCGAGTACTTCTTAGATAAGCCAAGATCACCACTACGGCTAAAATTGTCACTATAATAACCAAACCTAATTGAATAGTCGCAGTCAGATATTTGATGCCTATGAATTCTGTGAAGGATATGCCATTACTAGGTGAACTCGTCGAATTTGAAGATAGAGAAGAGATAATTGTTGTATCGTTCCAATTGATAAGTTTGTTGTATTCTTGAGAACGGCCCATCTGAAGATAATCTTCGTAAATTATGTCTAGTTTAGACCCGTATTGTTCAAGCAAACTTCCTAAGTTTATGCTTATTGGAACCGATAAGTCGTCGGCTTCCCATAACCCCCAAATCTTGTCGTTTGGGCCTCGAAAGCCGTACGCATAATCTTTAGGAAGCATGTAAGCAGTTCGTTCATTTGTTAGGCTCAGTTTTCGGGGGTTTGTTTGTGTATATTGCCAGAATTGTTTTAGAGCATCTAAATGTTCTTGATTAAGAATTCCATCCGAATAGTTCTTGTTCGAGTTGAAAACTGCAATATATTTTGCTCCATTGTCATAGGCAAGCAGAAGATCGTTGTAGAGTTCTTCATCTGTCTCTATATATGGTGGTTGTGTATAGGTCCAAGTTATGATTGCGCCCCAATCCTTGTCTTGGGCCGTTGCTGCACCTCTACATAATCCTGCATTCAATTGTCTACTGTAGTTCCAGCCAAACTGAGCTAAGAGTACGTCGTAACCTGCATTATAGTCAAACCAGTAAAGCGCATAATCCGAAGTAAACAAGGAAATATCCTCTCCGCTGGAATAGCCGTTTCTGAACAAACTTACAGAGCCATTTACCTTAGTGTTAAACTCTCTGCTGGCTTCTTCGTAACTATCGGCCTTTGGAACTACCATCCAGCCAGAAGTGTGATCCAATTGTCGTCCCCCAACTTCATCAGAGTAATAAATACCCAAAAAATAGTTTCCCCATCGGGTTTTAGCCGTTTCAAACCAGGTTGATTTATCAATTGAAAACAGAGAAAAATCTAGAGGGTATTCTTGGTAGACAATAAAAAACAATCCTTTATCAAAAAGATATTGACAGGCTTCTTCAAGCATGAACCTGTTTTGTGTAACGCCTGTGCAACCCAAAATAAAGAGATTAGTGTATGAAGCTACTTCGTCGGCTAATTGTTTTACTTGCTCTACATCGCCAAAAGCCAAATCGATACCCACAAAAACATCTGGAACATTTTGAGATTTAACAAAGTTGTAAGATAATGAGCCTAATAGAGCTGAACAAATTAAGGTGAGAAATAAAAAGAAACCTGTTAAACGAATCTTCATCGGTAACAAAATTAAAAATCTGAATATATTAAAGTTTTTAGAATATGTAAACGAGTAGCCCGGGAGAGATTCGAACTCTCGTCAAGGGCTCCAGAGGCCCCTATGCTTGACCACTACACCACCGGGCTTCAAACTCAAACAGACATCTTTGATTAATATTTACTTTAATATTGCTATTCTTCTTTGGCACCGTTTTTCACTTTTTGGGCTTCTTGAACACAGTAGCAGTCTTGATTGATTCTATTGTAGTCACTGCAATGCCATAATGTATCAACGATTGGATTTTGGTTTTTTCCGTGACGTTTGGAGCAGAAAATTTTTGTTGGGTAATCGTAACTGTTGTGGCCGTCGCAGTTGCCACAGTAATTCCTTTGAGGGTTGTTCTTCACTGGTTGGCGCCCCTGTCTTTGCAGTGTAAGAAGGGTTCGCGTTTGAAGTCTCTCCCTAGCCGTTCCCTCATGGAGGCAACAAGGAAAGGAAAAACCATTAACGCCTCACCGATAACCATGACATGATCTGCTTCGCCCTTCATTTTGCCCCAACTAACTGTTTCCTCTAGTGTTGACCCCGAAAGGCCACCTGTTTCTGGACGATCCAGCGTTATTACTATACCATAGTCTAAGCCTTTTTTTGAAGCGAGTGCTGCGGATTGGACGGTGTTGCGAGGTACGCCACCTCCGATAACAATCATACCGTTTTTAGGTGAACGGGTGCAGATACCGCAGATGGTAGGAACGTCTTTGAAGGCATCCAATTGCAAAATGTTCTTTTGGTCTTGTTGTGATGCATGGAGCCAATGGATAAAACCGAATTCTGAATCTCGTGCTGAAGGCAAAAAAATAGGAACGTTTTCTTCGTATGCCGCGCGCAGGATTGAGTTTTTATCGGTTAAACGTTTGCCAATTTCGTATGTGAATTCGTTTGAAGCTAAAGGTTCCCCTTTACGTTGTTTAGCGATGTCTGTGTACATTTCTGAGAGCTTGAAGTCTAATTTTACATAGGCTTCTTCTGGAACAAGAATATCATAGATTCTGAAAAGATGGTAACGGTAAAGCTCAGCATCGTCAACTATGTATCGGCCTTTGTAGTGGTGTCCTCCAACGGCTTCGATTGCATCATGAACCATACAGGCACCCGTACTTACAATCACATCCACTAGGTGATTTCGAATTAAATCGGCAACTAACGTCCGCATTCCAGCGGGAACGACTGCTCCTGAGAGCGCTAAGAATACGGTACAATCTTTGTCTTTAAGCATCTTTTCATAAATGTCAGATGCAGCTGCCAATCGTCCAGCTCCAAAGGAACCTGAATTTTTGAATTGAACGATGAGTTGATCTACAGTTAAGGCGCCAGATATTTTTATGTGCCTAACGGGTTCTTTTAGATAGTCTTTTCTTTCCATTCAAGATGCGCCTAAACGTAGTTATTACTAATTGTGGAAATATGTTTCTATCTTTAAAACGAAAAATAAGCAACAAAAGTCAGAGAATCAAGTTGCCTATAGGGCACTTCGTTTTCCTTTCCCCGATAACTTGAAATAATGTATCTAACAAATTGCATGCAACTGAGGCTACTCGATGATTTCAATTAATCTCCCAAAGATAGGCGAAGATGAAATTCAAGCTGTCGTAGAAGTAATGAAAAGCGGAATTTTAACAAGTGCATTGGGTTCAGGACCAAGAGTAACTGAGTTCGAAAGAAAATATGCAGAGTTTGCTGGAGTTAAACATGCCATAGCTGTTAACACGGGAACCGCTGCTCTACATTCCGCTTTAATGGCTGCAGAGATCAAGGCAGGTGACGAAGTAATCTTGCCGAGTTTCACGTTCGTAGCAACCGCGGAAGCAGTGGTGCTTGCAGGTGGAAGACCAGTCTTTGCCGACATCGACTCCGAAACCTACACCCTATCCCCACAAGCCATTGAAAAGGCATTAACCAAAAAAACGAAAGCGATAATTCCAGTGGACCTCTATGGACTTCCTGCCGACATAAAACCCATAATGGAAATCGCCTCAAAAAACAACCTTTCAGTGGTTGAAGACTGTGCACAGTCACATGGAGCGACTTGCGAAGGAAAACCAGCAGGTGCCCTCGCGGATTTAGCTTGTTGGAGCCTTTATGCAGCTAAGAACATTGGAACTGGTGAAGGTGGAGTCGTAACAACCAATAACGATCAACTCGCAGAGAAAGTCAAAATGATAAGAACCCATGGAGAAAAAGCAAAATACCAATCACTCATGTTGGGCACGAATTATCGCATGACTGAGATTCAAGCCGCAATAGGCGTGGTACAGCTTAGAAGGTTACCAGAATTCCTTGCAAAACGTTCCCAAAATGCCCAGAGCTTAACCATGAAGTTGGAGAACACCAACGGAATAGAACTGCCCCCAAAACCAGAGAACAGAACACCAAGCTGGTACCTCTACACCATCAGAATAAAAGATGCAACAAAAGAAAAACGCGACAAAATCATAAGAAAAATGCATGAGAAAAGAATAGGAGCCGACGCCTACTACCCAACCCCAATTAACCAAATGCCATACTACAAAGAAAACTTCGGAACCTTCATCTTACCAGAAACCGAAAAAGCCGCAGAACAAGTTATCTCGCTACCAATTCATCCGGGCGTGACAGAAGAGCAAATGGATTTGATAGCTCAGACATTTTTAGCACTTCTGTAAGAAGAATTTCAAATGCTTTAAATCACTGCGAACCACAATTCTACTTCATTGCAAGGCGAAAAAACATGCAGATTGTACTGGTTGTTGGTTTGGGAGAAATCGGAAGTACGATATTTACTGTTCTAAAACAGAGCCAAAAGTTCGGGCTCTATGGCATAGATTTTAATAGAAAGAAAATGCAAGATTGTGGAACAACCGAGCCACCAAACGACTCTAACATTGATGTTTTGCAAGTTTGCCTTCCTGCCAAAGACAAGATCAAATTCGTTCAAATCGTTAAAAGCTATACAGAAAAGTACCAGCCAAAACTGACTGTCATAAACAGCACCGTTCCCATTGGTACAACCATGAAATTGTTCAAGCAATGTGGTGGATTAGTGGCTCATTCTCCATGCCGAGGAGTGCACAAGAATAAGGAGTACATGATAAAAGAGTTCAGACGCTGGACAAAATATGTCGGAGGCGCCACGCCTGAAGCAGGAAAAGCTGCAGAAGAACATTTCAAGTTAGCAGGATTAAAAACTAAAAAACTAGCCAATTGCACAGACACTGAATTTGCTAAACTATTTGAAACCACATACAGAACATGGATGATTGTTTTCTTCCAAAAAATGCAGCGCCTTGCAAGAAAATATAACATAGTAAATCCGGATTTGAACATTGATTTTGATGAAACCGTCGACTTTATCGAAGATACTCACCGTCAAAGACACGACAGGCCAGTCATGTTTCCAAATGCAATAGGCGGCCACTGCTTGCTTCCAAATTCAAAGCTTATGCTGAGTGAGTTTGAACCTGAATTGCTAAAACTCATAATAGAGAGCAACGACCAAATGACTGTGGAAATAGAAGACCCTGAGGTTTTAGCACAAATCAAGAAAATAACTAACCGAGTTGCTAGTTTTGAAAAGGAACAAGACAAGCAGGTTATGCATTGATTCTAGATTTTTTTACTTAGAGTTCAAAGATGTTAATATGAATATGAAGTTAATAATTACAATTAATTTTGTATAGTCATCCCTTCGGGACCATTACTATGATAGGCATAGTATTAGTTACGTTCAAAGGTCTGAATGGAAAAAAGGAAACATCCTTTATACGCTAAAATGGAAAATAAATAGTCTGAATTCCTAAGAATACAATTTGTCGCTACTTTTTACACGTTAAAATCTTATAGCCTTCATTAGACTTAGGGTGTTAATAAACTGGATCAATAGAATGCAGCTAAACTTTCATTTAACGGTTTGAACTACCGTTAGTGTATTAGCTCGTTTTCTCTAAGCAAGACACTCAAACCTTCGGCTAATAAAAACTTTGGTTCATAATGTAGAAGTTTCTGTGCTTTGGAAATATCCGCGTAACTATGCTTAATGTCTCCAGAACGTGACTTTTCATGAATGATTTCTAAGTCCTTACCGCTTAAATCTAAGAGAATTTTAGCTAGCTCATTTATAGAAGTGGGTTTGCCTGATCCAACGTTGAGGACTTGACCGCTAGCATCGTCAAGTTTCATAGCTGCTAAAACTGCAGCTGCAATATCACTTACGTTTACGAAGTCGCGTGTCTGTAATCCGTCGCCATAGATGACCAAGGGCTCTTTGCGGTTTATACGATCAATGTAACGTGTTATTACTCCGCTGTAATCGTTCATGCCTTGTCTTGGACCGTAGACGTTAAAGAAACGCAAAATAACAGAAGATAAAAGACCCCGCTCCTGGAAACCTTGGCAGTAGCGTTCGCCGATGAGTTTAGATTCAGCGTATGGAGAAATCGGATTGGGAGGTGTATTTTCACTTACTGGGAGGGTGGCTGGATCTCCGCATACTGCGCAACTTGAAATAAATACAAACCGGTTAACCTGCGCCTGAACGCACGACTGCAATAGGTTTAGGGTTCCAAGAAGGTTAACATCGAAAGTAAAGTTTGGATCTTTAATTGAGAGAGGCACGCTGATCATTGCTGCAAAATGGAGAACTGCATTAATGCCACGAAGGTTCTCGCGGACAAATGAAACATTACGAATGTCACCTTTCGCGAAAGTTACCTTTCCAGAATCTAAATGAGCATGTATGTTCTCTATCTTGCCAGAGGATAAATCATCGATTACTCTAACGGTGTAGCCCTCTTTGACCAAGCGGTCAACAACATGGCTACCGATAAAGCCAGCACCACCAGTAACCAGAATCTTCATTTTATCAGGCATAACATATTACTCAACTTAGTAATTTATTAAACAATTTGTTAGCTACATCGCAACTCAGAAAACACAAACAACCTCTTTAACAAAATAATCACCCGCTTGGCAATTATTGCGACTATCATGCCTGAAAAACAAAGACATAATGATGACTACAACAGAATACCCTTACTCAGCAAGTAGATAACCAAAGAGAATAACTAACCTGTTATAGCGGCATACCCTAAAAGAGATAGATCTTTGGAAAGATAGTTTGCTGCGATGTTTGGCAGATGCAAATGTTGTTCTTCATCCAGAATTTGGCTCATCTATGGATAAGACAGATAGTATATTTTCTCCAAACAATCTAAAAAACAGATCCAAGATTACTAAAGCAACCATCCTCACATTTTCTAATTGCTTGGCTGTCCCTGAAGTACTGAAGTAGAGCTTAGTTCATACTTAATTAACAAAACTATTTTTTCAACTTCCGAAACTTTTAGATCGGGGTACAAAGGAAGACACAAAACCCTGTCAGCTATCGAATCTGCATTCACTAAATGATATTTTTCCACTAAGTTCAATCCGGCACCTTTGAAGTAATCAAAATTAACTGTGAGAGGATAGAAATATTTTCTTGACTTGACACCATTCCTAAGAAGCATAAGATATATTGAATCTCTTTCCTTCTTTGAACTAAAAAGCACAGGCATGTAACTGTAATTACATTTAGAAGCTACAATCTTCTGGAATTTTATACCCTCGAAACCAGATAGCAACTCAACATAACGATTATAAAGTTTACCTCTAAGATTAATCGCGTTATCAATATTTTCAAGGTTACAAAGGCCCATAGAAGCTTGAAACTCATTCATCTTTCCATTAACACCAGCAAACGCAACTTCCTCTTCAGACTTAATTCCATGATTTCTAGCAAGCTTTAATTTCTCAGAAATTTCATCATCTTTAGCAATAGCCGCACCGCCCTCTATTGTATTAAATACTTTAGTAGCATGAAAACTCAATGTTGACCCATCACCAAAGTCAGTTATTGGTCGATTCTTATACTCCACACCAAAAGCATGAGCCGCATCAAAAATAAGTTTCAAACCATGTTCCTCTGCAACTTCTTGAAGTTTCTCTACATAGCAAGGGTTTCCATAAACATGCACAGCAAGAATAGCACTTGTCTTATCAGTAATTTTTCTACGCACGTCAAATGGGTCGACATTATAGGTTTCAGGATCAATATCAGCAAAGACAGGCGATAAACCAGCCCATAACAACACATTTGTAGTTGCTGCAAACGTAAAAGGAGTAGTAATAACCTCTCCTTGGATATCAAGCACCTTTAGCATGATTTGAAGAGATAAAGTGCCATTGGACATTAGCACAAGATTTTTGACTTTAAGATATTCTTCCAGTCTCTTTTCTAGTAACTGCACAAATTTCCCATCATTAGTTAACCACCGATTAGCCCATATCGTCTTTAAGTATTCAATGTATTTTTCGATTTGAGGAAGGTCAGCTTTCGTTACTGTAATCATTATTTACTACCTATCTATAGCTTTACTTTAATCACTAAGTGTTTATTTTAATGATTTCCCCAATCATAGAAACCTTTCCCACACTTACGTCCCAAGTGACCACGATTAACCATTTTTACTAAAAGTGGAGAGGGCGAAAACTTCTCACCAAGTTCTTTATTTAACACTTCACAAATCGATAACACAGTATCAGCACCTATATAATCAACCAAAACCAAAGGCCCCATAGGCCAATTCAACCCCAACTTAACAGCTTTATCAATGCCCTCCACACTTGCCACACCATCATCTACTAAAGAAACAGCCTCATTAAGAGCTAAAATTAGTAAACGATTAACTATAAAACCGGGTGTATCTTTATTTAAAACCACGGGGTCTTTACCCATCTGCTTTGATGCTTCACGTATCTCATTGATTGTACTATCAGAGGTTTGTTGCCCAGGGATTACTTCGACAAGCTTGATTAATTGAGGGGGATTAAAAAAATGCATTCCTGCAAAATTTTCAGGCCTGATTGTGACTAAAGCCAATTCTGAAATCATTATCGAAGATGTGTTAGATGCAATTAAAGCAGAAGACTTGGCGATTTTTTCAATATTCTTTATCAAAGTTTTCTTAGCTACAATATTTTCTGGAATAGCCTCAATAATTAGATCAGCATTTTCAACCGCTTCTTTGAGTGAAATCACGGGATGAATTTTACAGTAACAATGCTCAAACTGCGCTTGCGTAATCTCTTTTTTTTCCAAACGCCTATTCAAATCATTTTTTATCCTAGTCATTCCTTTATCGAGAAATTCCTCGTTGACATCCTGCAAATAAACATCACAGCTAATATTTTGGGCCACAAGCTGGGCAATACCGCTCCCCATCAAACCAGCCCCAATAATAGCCAATTTTTTTATTTCCAAAATATGCCTCCTAGCTGATTTAAGCAATTAAAGACCTTAAAGCTTACCACGGTTTCTCATCTATGCTTTTATAAATTTTCTTCACAGAAGCGGGAACTCCTGCTACTAACGCCATCTCAGGAACATCTTTGGTAACTACTGCCCCTGCAGCTATTACCGCTCCATTTCCAACCTTTACGCGTTCAATTACAGTTGCGTTAGTACCAACATAAACTTGCTCACCCAATTGCGCGAACCCCATGAGTTCTGCGCCAGGGGAAATTGTTGTAAAACTGCCTATGACAACATCATGACCAATATGGGCTCCGAGATTTGCAATAACATGTTGACCTATATGAATTTGACAGGTCATAATAACCCCCGCGGCAAAAATTGAACCAGCACCAATATCAACCCATCTTGATCGAACAACGTTTGGATGAATTATAGTATCAAAAGTAAATCCATCATTTTCAAGTTTTCTAATTAGCCGCTTGCGTTTAGTTGAGCCAATAGCAGCCACTAAAAAAACATCGTTATAATCCAAATTTATTATGGTGGATATATCTCGCACAACCTTACCGTTCAGCAATTGACCAGTCTTTCTACAATTTTCTTCAAAAAAACATACAACATCAGTTTCCCTCCCCGAATCGATAAAAATATTCAAGGTTTCCCTTGCAAACCCCCCCGCACCAAGTATACACATTTTTTTACCCACTTAACATCCACAAAGTCTGAAGAAGGTACGCACCTTAATATTAACATTAACATTTTTTAAGCCTACCCATATTAACAAAAAAATCCAGCATTCACTGAAGGTAAAAATAAACTACAAATTTTAACTTAAAAGGAAAATCCCCCGGGAAAATAAAATAATTACGGGTATGTATAGAACTTTTTATAAAAAAGCTCCAAGTTTCTAATATAAGAATTGTGACTATACATTTCATCACATAACTGGAATTGCTTAAGCTGGTAGGCACTATAATTATTTTCAATATCAAAATCTATGATGTCATTACAAATATTTTTAATCAGAGCATCATAACTTGGATATACCGTTCGAAGAGACTCAAACTTCTTCGGAAAGAATTCAGGCCGATATACGCTAAAACTTATAGCTCCACTGAATATAGATTCGACAAAATACCCATCTAAACCTTCTCCAAAAGTTAAAGCCCATTTCGCCTTAGCAATTACCTGTTTATATCGTTCATATGTTAGGTTTTGTATTACTTGTATCTGCAATTTAGGAAACATAGTGCGCAATGCATCAATAACCTCAGTTCGTCGAAAGTGAGGATCAGGCGAAAGAATCATTAGATCGTCTTTGTCTGCAAATTGACGATAACAGTATTTATCAGAACTAACATAAGTTGATAGTTTATGCAAAGGAAACCCTAGCTCCTTTCTAAGCTGCAACGTACAATATTTTTCATGAGCAGTAGTCGCCGTTAATTTCCCGATCCTGCCTAAACCATTAAGAACTCTTTTAGAGGGTAAATATTCAATATTTTGGAGAAGAATATTAATTGAAAAATGAGGTATTCCTCGAATTTTTTTACGATCAGCGGGAGAAATACTGCATAGGAAGCGAAACGCAAAATGCTCTGGTATATGTATTAATAAATCGTCTGGACTAAAAAACTTTAAAACATCCGAAAAATTCAGTAATACATTATTGTTTCTAAACTTTGTATATCTAAGCAGGGGAGGGTCACCAGGGTATTCGCATAATACAGTCTCAACATTAGCCATAACCGAGAGTTTCCTCGTTTCTTCGTACAATGAACAAATAGACAAAATTCCACCATTCACAGTATCTATACCAGGCGACATAAAAATCACCAATTTCTTAACATTATCCACATAGTTATTTTCTAGAAACCATCTCTGTTGCAATTTTATTCGAGTACACTTTGGCGAAAACGACAAAAAAATACCTATAGTCATTGAAAACAAATCATAAACGAACTTGCGTAGACTGAAAGGAACATAATGTCTAAAAAAGTTAAGCGCTAAAATAATCCCTTTCTCCTTTTCAAAATTAATCTCTGAACACTACTGCTTGTAAGTATGTAAATAAGTACTACCACAGATGCAGTCGATATTGTCACTAAAACTCCTTTAGCGAATAAGGTTTCAGGTGTATACTCGACAATTATAGAAAACTGACCAGTCCGATTTACCCAAAAACCATTCATCATTCCCGAAATCGGTATGCTTGAAAAGATTTCCCCTGCCACACCTGCAGTCCATAGACCGTTATACGGTTCTGAAAACACGAGCATAAAAGGACTTGAGGAATTAATATTCACCACAAACTTTGTCGGGTTTACTTCAGTATAACTGACAATAAAAGGCAACTTTTGAGCCGAACCAAAAACATCGCCTGATAAGGTTCCATTTGTAGAAAGTGTCACAACATTTAATTGACGCATTAAATCGTTAAGCTGTTGCGTGTAACTATGTTTAGCCGAAAGTGGTAATAATGAAATAAGATTTAAAGGATTAAAACCGTTCTCACTAGTAATGCTAACATCATGTTTTCCAGAACCTAACGAAATATTTCCTAAGCTCAACCATTTGAAACCTTCAAGCGTATTTGTTTGCGTATTAATTACCCCAACTTGATTTCCATCAACACTCATAGATACATTCCCACCTTGTGGATTTTGTAAGACTCTAAGCCAGCCTTCATAGTTATCAGATATAGGTAAAAAGGTTGTAAAATTAAGTGTTGCTTGCTGAGTCTCAGGTATTATGATACCCTTATTTAAATCAAAATCGTACTTGTTGCCGCCATCAAAATTTTTAAGAATAGCTTGGCTCCAATAATAGTCAGAGTAAGTTTCTTTGCTCCAAGCAGTTATGGGATATGTTTGAGTAAGATAATTAACTGGTGAAATTGAATAGTTCTGACATAAAGTATCCATTAACAGGTCATCGAAGTTTTTGTTACCATAAAATAATATCGTATTATTTTCTTGCAAATGAAAGATAGTATCCAATTGGACAAAATCCATTGGATATTGTTCTAGAAATATCCAGGCATTATTATTTAAGGGCACATTTGAATAGTCGCTTAATGTAATAAAAGAATCCAAGCCACCTACAACAAATACGGTTCTATTCAAAGCGTACAGAAAACGTGAGTCGCCTGTATTTCTAAAAAGATATAGATTACTTTCATTAAAATTACATAACAGATCATTCTGAGCAATTAAATTAGTATAAATTGACTGATATGAAGTCCAATCGTAAGTATCATTGTGAAAAATTATATACCTCACGTTTGCTAAAGAAAACAGATTACCCATATTCTGAGAACCATTTGAAAGTAACGCATCGTAAACTAAATTACCGAAAACCCCCATATTCGGAGAAGGCACTGTCCCCCAGCCATATGATAAAATAGGTCTTGATGAGGTAATATATTCAGGCTTGTTAGTAAATTGGTTTGCCCAAATCATACTTGCACTTTCAGGATAAAAAACAGTTCTAAAATTACCACTCGCCGTATCCAAAAATTTATTCATATTTACGTATTGGCTAGGTAACTGTACTGGAGTTACTGCCCCATTCATATTTCCAGTCATTAGAGGATAACTTGTTATCCCAACTGAGAGCACAACCAAACATACTAAGGCTAAAGCAAACAATTTTTTTCGTGCCTTACCAAAAAGCCATAAACTGGTAGATGGTCGTGCAGTTTTAGCGGCTAAATGATTATTAACAAAATATTTTGAGAACACATAGGAAATGAAAAATCCGCATAAAAAGGCGTAGGTCAAACAAGTTATCCCGACAAAATAACCAGGATACTTTAAAATCGTTTCAAATAACGATTGAAGACCAATCGCCTTTGGAAGTACGGATGAAAACCATATGTACAATCCCCCAAATGGCTCAGAGGCACCTTTAGCAATAAAAATTGAAAGTAATAAAAGCATTGATAGAGATTGTATGGTTTTATCTTTGGACTTTTTCAACAAAGCAAGAGAAGCTAAAATTGGCACAATAATAGCTGTTATCCAAATAATACTAAAACCACCATCAGGATAAAAGAATGGTTGAGGATAAGAAGTAGCCGAAATAACGCTGAGTACAGAAGGACTGTTAGAGATTATAGTATTCGTAGATGTTATAGCCCAGTATGCTACGGGCCGGACTTCGATATAAGGCATCAACCAAAAAGAAGAAATTAACACAGAGAGGAATATCATTAAAACAAAAGCTATAGATACTTTCTTTATGTATGCGAATACTGAATGTTGATTGAAATGGTAAATAACATTCCAAACTAAAAGAAATACAACAACGATTGAACACATGAACATTGCTCGAGCCTCAGCCATAAAAGGGAACAAAACAGCTAAGACTAATGCATTTCTTAGAGCCCCCTTAAGAGCCACGCTATTAATCATTTTTAGAGTAAAATGAAAAACAAGAGGTAGAAGCATATATCCCCATAAAAATGAATAGTGAAAGAACTGGGGAACAATGCTGGGATTAATCGTGTAAATTAATGACCCAATGGTAGCACCCACGTACAAAGACAGTTGATTATTATCTCTTTTCCTGAGAAATGAATAAATCACGACAAAAGAAATGAAATTTATCAAAAAAAATATAAGAAAATAATATATTTTCTGAGAAATCTCTGTGTTGAAAATAAAAGCTATTGGTGAGTATACGAAAACACTCAAGAACATGCTATTATCGCCGCTCAAGGCAGGATTAAAAGTGTGAGCTGAACTTCTAAGCACATTGCTATAATAAGTCCAGATTATATCGATGGATTCCATTTGGCCAGGCGTAAATAAAACGCCCCTTAAAATAAACACTGAAAGAGCAATCGATTGAACAAGTGCTACTAAAATTAAAATTATAGTCGTCTTCTTCATCTTGCAATGTTGACTCCCGTTGCACTAGAAAATTGGTCATACAACCGCTGATTATGTCTTAGACTCGCTGGATTAACATTCTTCATAAGAGCGGTAACAGTATTATCCGGCATTCTACGCACAACATACTGCACTATCACCCGTTTCTTCCAACTTTGTCTAAAATTACTCAGGTTCCAAATATACGCTTTCAATATAGCAAATGTACACTCAGGGTTACCACCGGCAAAATTTGATAACGCCCGAATACTCTCTAGAATAATCAACAAGGGAAAGTATTTCATCAAATTAGAGAGCGAATAATTTTTAATCAGAGTCAGCATGCGATTTTTACAGTGATGAAAAACAAGTCGACTTCGTTTGCGGGAGGTTGTTCTACTCCTGTGATGATAAACAATCGAGCGTGGAGCAATTACAGTTTCATATCCGCCTAACTTCATCTTCCAGGAAAGGTCAACATCCTCATAAGCAAAGAAAAAATCGGAGTCAAAAAGCGTGACCTTTCCAGGACACATCCTTCTAAGCGCTCGCATCTTAATCGTCACAGCCGCACCGTTGGCGTAAAACACCTCGTCCACCTTATTATATACATTCTTGCCCTTGACAAATCCCCGCTCAAAACCATAACCGCACTTATCGATGAAAGCTCCAGCGCTTTCAAGAACATCACGATTATACCAAAAAAACAGTTTACTCTGAATAATCCCAATTTTTTCATCTGATTCAGCAACTTTTATCGATTCACTCAACCAATCCTTGTCAACTTCGGTATCATTATTTAACAGAGTAACGTAGGCACCTTTAGCGTATGTTAAGCCAACGTTGTTGCCTTCAGCAAACCCTTTGTTCGCATCATTCTTAACAAAACGTAATCGCCGATCTTTGCCAAACTGATTAACAGTCGACTTATAACTTCCATCTACAGAAGCATTGTCAACAAAAATGACCTCAAAATTTGGGTAGTTTGTATCTAAGACAGATTGAACACACTTATCCACAATACCGGCGCCATTATAATTAAGAATAATAATAGAAACCAAGGGATTAAAGGAGACTTCGTTCAAGAATTTCACTTAGATCGGCCAAGATGAGACAAATACTCTTTAATGCCCTCTTCAGGGCTTCTTGCTACTATACCCAATTGTTTCTTCATTAAACTAGTTTCAGCTAATGTATAATCGAAGTATTTTTCAGGTTTTGGAACATAGACGGGCTCAATTTTCTTCCCCAACAACTCATTAATAATAAGCACAACATCGTTGAATTTGAGGTTCCTTCCAGTGCCCACATTAACTATTGTATTTGAGATTGATTTCTCTGCGGAACTTACAATCGAATCTACAACATCATCGATGTAAACAAAGTCTCTATTCTGAGTTCCATCTCCAAAGATTACTGGGCGCTCATTTTTGAGCATACAATTCAGAAAAATCGTCACCACACTTGCATAATCGCCTTTATGTTCCTCGCCAGGACCAAATCCTGCAAAAATTCTTAAGCCCACGCTTGGAACAAGATCAAAATTCCACATTGCAATTTTTTCGCAAGTGAGCTTGGTTGTTCCATAGAGATTGGTTGGGTTAGCTAAGCCATGTTCTGATTGAGGAGCAGGAGCGGTTCCGTAGACACTGCCACTTGACGGATAAACCACCTTTTTTACTCCAGTATTTTTAGCAAATTCAAAAATATTATTCAAACCACAAATAGTGCTACTTAAGGCAAAAACTGGGTCTTTATTGAACAATATTATAGAAGATGGCGCGCCAAAATGGAATACGTAATCAATATCCTGAGGAAGATTTTCAATCGATTTTCTCTTTCTCACATCAGCCTTGATTATATCAACGGGCATTTTTGATAGCGTTTCGATGGATTTTCCTGTAGAAAAGTTGTCCATAGCAATCACTTTGGCTTTTAAATAAACAAGCCTTTTCAATAGGTTAATACCAATAAAGCCCGCGGCGCCTGTTATCAGAACCTTTCTATCATTCCACTTCATGTTAGACATTCTCTTAATCTAGGATTTAGATTGCTATTGGCTTGGGCGATAATTTAAGACTTGCGTTTTTCTAATATATTATAATATAAGTCCTCAGTGCATTTTGCCACTTGCCCCCAAGAACGTTCCGCAGCAATACTTCTCGCCGACTTTGATAGCTCCAAATTGAAAGAGTCATCATCAAGCGCCCTCTCAAGTTTTTGGGATAAATCCGAAATAGATCCAGTTTTAAAAACAGCTGAGGCAGGCAAAATATCACTAAACGACGAGACCTTTGAAGCAATCACAGGCCTATGGTGACCAACTGTAATGTTCATAGGTCCACCAGTTGAGAAAGAGGCAACATAAGGAAAGACAACAACGTCAGAAGCTGAAATGTAAGTTGATAATTGGTCATCTGGAATAAAACCGACAAATTTTATTCTTTTATCGCCCGAGATTTCATCCATTATTTTATCCCAGAATTTTTTATAGTTAGGTTCGTTTTTCAATCTGGGATGCGCTGCCCCCCCAATTACAAGAACGCAATTTGGATCCTTGATATTCTTAAACGCTTTAACAAGAATATCAATCCCTTTATATTTTGTAATATAACCAAAATACAACACAATTTTCTGCATATCAAAACCAAGCTTGCTCTTAGCTATTTCTTGGTTAATTGGTTCACTTTTAGGGATTCCATGAGGGACCAAAAATATCTTTTTAGGTGAACAGTGATATTGCTCTACTAGGACATTCTTATGCTTGTTATTCATTACAATGATTTTGCTTGAATTATCAGTAATTAATCGCGTAATTAACAATAAACCCATTTGTGACAACCAAATAGGCATTCCCTGAAGGTTTTCATTTCCTAAACTCCCTAATTCAGGATCCTTAATTTCAACGGGATTGACAATACCATGTAAAGTCACTATTGTTTTCAATCTGAGAAATTTTGTAAGAAACATCACTAGAGGGAATAGCGCAGCTGAGAATGCTCGACCGAAAATAAAATATTCATGCTGAATATGGACAATTTGCGGTTTATATTGACAAAGTGTCTTAAAAATTTGAAATGGATATAGAACGCCTTCATTCCAACAATCTATAATTCTAATTTTATCAGAAAAACAACGCCTTCCAAATTTTTCGCAATTATTTTTTTGAGATAAAATTGCCAAATGAAAATTGGCAAGATTGAATGACTCAAACAGATTTTTTGTATAAGTCGAGACTCCACCGCCATCGGGTGGATAAGTGGAAACAACGCACACTATGGGGGATTTTGTTCCGTTCATTGCCCGTCTCTTTTGCATATTTCTCATCAACAATTCTCACGAATAATAAGTGTTGCTATTAATTTTAATAATTCTAAAACAAAATTTCGTTATCAACCACGTAAAACAGAAGAAACTAAATTCTGAATACTATTCTTTTTAAGAACCAGACCTTCGTACGAATGTGTAATTCGTAGTCTGTAGGCTATTCTAAACAAATCCATAAGCATATACCACATTTCCATTGGCTTGAATTTGGCATCCAACTTGATATTCACAGGCATCTCTACCACTTTTAAGCCATAAAGATTCGCGACAGCGAGTAACTCAACGTCGAAAGCATAACGCTTCACAGCCAATCTGGGAAATATGTCGATGAATGCATACTTCTTCATTGCTTTAAGTCCGGACTGGGTATCTTTAAGTTGTACTCCTGTAAGAAGGCGAACTAAGCCATTGAAACTTTCACTTAAAATTTTTCTTGACAATGGCACTTCTACTTGTGAATTGATATGTTTTTTAGAAGCTATGACAATGTCCCCATGTTTAAGGGCTTCAAGGTATTTTGAAATCGTTCTCAAATCGATTTCCATGTCGCCATCCGCAAAAATGACAACACTTCCGGCAGCTTCCATGAAACCAGTCTTAACAGCATACCCTTTCCCAAGGTTTCTATCATGACTTACTACTCTAACATGTCCATTTTTACTTGCATACTTCGACGCTTTGGCTAGAGTTTTATCTGCACTTCCATCATTAACAACCAAGATTTCATAATTCAAATTTTTGTCAATAATAACAGCGTCGATCGACCCAAGCGTATCTTCAATAAACTCTTCTTCATTGAAGGCTGGAACAACGAATGATAATTCAACTTGGCTCATTAGGAACCTCCGCAGAAGTGGACGCCTCTCTATACTTTAGAAGGCAACCAAACTGTAAAGCTACACCAGCCACCAAAGCGTAAAAGGCATAGATAGAGATAGAGTCAGCAAAATAAGTTAATCCCCAAGATAATGAAAGCGCAGCACCAAGCAAAAGTAATATAAATGCAACTATAAAGGGGGAGCCCCAGTTCTTCTTAACGTATCCTCTTAGCTCGAGCAGAATTTTGTAGTAGCCAACTTTTACCATATTAAGGAAGCACGATTATGTTTAGAGCGTAGCGCAGAATTTAACATTTGTCATAATTTCTGATTACACACAAAAAATTCCAGAGGAGGAAGAACCATTAGAACAAAGAGACATTACTGCATTCTTGAATTAATTGCATTATGATTTGACATTAATAACTTGTATAACAACCGAGAAGAAAACGAAAGAGAATCAGTGCCCAATTAATAACAGAAGTATTTTCAATTTTCTGAGTTTCTTTTAAGTTTTAACAATCAAGTCAGAATAAATAATATATATTTATATTATTTTTTTTGGAAATTAGAAAAAATTGCATCCTGCTGATAAATTCTACTGAGTTGCGTCATACCCATAGATTGCAATGTTTCCACTGCTATAGACTTCTCTAAACAATGATGGTAAAGTTGGTTGGTCATACCATCCATGTCCATTTATCCACCAAATAATGAATAATTGCGATTGCCCTTCTTGAGCTGCCGCATTCGCCGCTTGTTCAGGAGCATCAAATCCATAGTTCCTTACCCTACTCTCGTTAATCGTTAGCAATGCCCAACCATAAAACACCGTATGAGTCAGCAAAAGTGCGCTACTATTTTCATTATTTTTGAACCATTGCAGAGCATTTACGGTGTCTTTGCAGTCGGTTATTGAAATGGTATTTTGGAGCATCGAAGTTGGGATTTGGTAGGAGTAACCATTGAAAGATTCAGGGTTAAAGTATTCGAATGGATGGTTTGGAGTAATAGATATGTAGCCAAAGCTTAGAACCGCTGTCGACAAAACAAGATATATTACTGCAATTCTGCGCACATTAACCTTGTAACGTTTCCATTTAATCGCCCTGAGCCTACCTAACGCATCCGTAGCGAAAAAGGAAAGCGGATAAGTAAGCATAAGTACCCAACGATAAGGACTAACAGAAGCTATTGGCAGCAACATAAGAATAAAGCTAAAAAAAAGCCAAGAATCAAGTTGAAGATTCCGAAGGCGCCAAATACCTATCAACGCTAAAGGCAGCATAAACAAGAAACAATACAAAAACAACCCACCAGTACTTATCAACATCGATTGATAAGAAGCAAAGCCAGTCCAACTAGCCAATACCGACCCCACATTTGTTGAGTAATCAAGAAGACCAGCTTGCAACACACCATTCAAATAAACTATGAAAAAATATGAAACCGCAGGCAAAGAAACCGCAATCAATTTAATAGAGTTGCCAAAAGCTTTATGATACAAACTATTTACAACTGTAAAAGCAATAACTCCCAACATAAGAACTGACACAAGTTGATGAGATAACGCCACCACTGCCATCGCTAAGGAAAGAACAACATAATTTTTCCATCTCATAACCTTGCTTTCACTTAGCAGCATTAAAACCAAAAAAAAGAAAACTAAACCGAGTTCTTCTCGAAGCTGATCCCAAGAAGCTCTCAAAGCAACGAAGTAAAGAGTCCCTAAAAGAGCAACAAACGCACTTTTGGAAGACGACCAGTCTAAGCCCCTTCGTGCATATGCAAATATAGATAACCCTAACAAACCTAGAAGCAAGGGCGAAATTAGCTTAAGGACAAAGACAGATGACCCGACTACAGAAACTACTGACGTGAAAATAATATAGAATAAAGGTGCAGTTTCAAGCAATTTTCCTAAACTTATGCCACCATGCAACAACAACATAGCATTAGGAACATAGAAGCCAATAGTATCGAACCCAATGATATAGGGACCCATCAGAATCTCAGGCATAACTCTTATAATTAAAGGCAATAAGAATGCCAAGAGAGGAAAAATGAGCCGATTTTGGGCAATCCAATCTTTTACTTGATTACAAACTTTAACCACTTAATTTTTCCAACGTTAGAGTGATTATTGTATTAAACTTTAATTGCCATCCTAAATGTTTTCCGCTGACAAAAACCACTAAAACCTAAGATGCAGAACCCAGATCAAATCAGACGATGATTTGCATTATCCAAGAAGCCTAATTTGTTAAAAAGTCTAATAGGTTAATGTGCAAGAATTGCTGAATCCGACTAATTCTGGGATTCCAAAATAGGGTCCGAAAAAATCAGATAATCAAGTTATCTGACACGTTATCGCTAATGCCTTTCTTTGTAGTTTTTGTCCACTCTCTTTTTCGTCTAAACAACAAATTCAAAAAGGCCCACCCTGCAATAACCATTTGGATTAGCCAATAGACGTAGATCGTGGGTATCCAGACTAGATTTTTGAGTTTTATGGGTTTTTCAGAAGCTGTGAGGGCTACTCCTATTGAGATAATTGAAACTGCAGTTAACGCAATGACAAGCCCGGTAAAGTCTAGAATTGGGCTGCTTTGTGAGAGAAATATTGCGATAAAAAACCAGTTAAGGTAACTTAGCAGCGATACAACCATCATGAACGGACCAGCCATGGATATTTCGGCATCCATGGTTCTTTTGTTAATTTTGTCTAATAAGCGACCATATTTTATTGCAGTTTCCATGTATCCTCGGTACCATCTAACCCGCTGTTTGATCAAACCACTTAAATTGTCAGGTGTCTCCTGTCCCGAGCAAACGTCAGGTGCATATTTAATTAGGTGCTCTTTCTCGACAAGTCTCAAGGCTAACTCAACATCTTCTGTTAGCGAGTTCTCGTCCCAACCGCCCATTTCCTCAAGAACGTTTGTTCTTACGAATTGGCAGCTACCCGTTAGCGGAACAAAAAGTTGAAGTTTTTCTCTGCCGCTTAGCAGCATTTGGAACCAAGCTTTTTCTTCTTTTGAGATAACTCTTGTTAGGGCGTTGCTTTTTTCGTTGATGGAAGTTGTTCTGCCTTGAACAGCTGCTATTTTCTTGTCGCTCAAGTATGATGCTACTTTTTTTAGGACATCTCTTTCTGGAAGACTATCTGCGTCAAATGTGCCTACCAGTTCACCTTTGACGTGGGGTAAAGCGAGGTTTAGAGCAGCGGGTTTGCCTTTAGCCGTGGCTTCAGAGATGATTTTAAAAATGTCAGGATATCTTTCAGAAAATTCTAAGCAAACTTTGCAGGTATTGTCGCTAGAGTTACCATCTACTACGATGACCTGCATTTTGTCTTTGGGATAGTCTATTTTTAATATGCCGTCTAGGCATCGGCGAATGACGTTTTCTTCATTTTTAGTTGGAACAATAAGAGAGATGTTTGGAAGATTTTGGATTGTGCTTTCTGTTGCTTGTTGTTTGCGTTTGTTTTTAACTCCTATGTAAATGATGGATCCATTGTATACCGTCCAAAAAAGTAGCACAGCCAACAAAGTAAGAGAGATAACGTCAAAAAAAATCATAAGATACCTACTTGTTCAATTCCTTGAAAGAATCGGAAACGTAATGGCAATGCGCAAATTGATTTATCTTCCAATAAGGGTGCACAGCCAGTGAATATGAAACACTCTAATTGAATTGTAGAGGGGAAGATAAATTGTTTGTTCATTGTAGGTTCACATATGATTCTTTCGACTTTTTAATTTTTGTTTTTTTATTTCTTGGTTTGAGTTATTAAACCCATTGTTTAGAACAAGACAGATAAATAAGTATCTGAATAATCACTACACTTTTAGCGCAAAAAAGCTGAACGCCAAAGCATTCAAATTGAAGTATGATTTGCGGGGTTTATAATGATAATTTTTGATAAACCTTAAAGGTTGCCCTTTCCTTTTTTAGTTACTGGAACAAGATATGCGTAGATTTTTTCTGTATCTGTTGATTACGATTTTAGTGTCCACTCTGGTGGTAAGCAACTGCAGAGTGATGGGACAGAGTCAAGATTCATATTCTGTTCAACTTCAGGGTTGGGTTTGGAACCATACAGCACTCCAAGTTTTAGTCATAAATTCTGCTAACGAATCTTGGTGGGATCCCAATTATCTTAATGCAACACTTCGCGCCATTGGTCAATGGAACGATGCCTTCTCAGCGTTCGCGGAGAATTATTCAGATTTCTCTTACCTGTCGAGCCTAAAAATTGAGGAAACTGTTGCTATTGAAAATATGCCTGGGTTTGATATTTATGTTAATTGGACGCAGTTTCCGCTGAGCAACACTTCTAACGAGGTGGGCTTGTCCACGCTTTATCCAAGGCGCGACAGCACCATTAATTATAGCACGATCAACCTCGCCACCCATACCATGCATGGAGATGCTTTAAGTGTGGGTGATATGCAAAACATCGCTCTTCACGAATTTGGACACAGTTTAGGGCTTGGTCATAGTAATTACGCGGGCGATTTAATGTATGCAAGCTACTCCATGAGTAGCCCTGCAGAATCAATCTCGACACTTGACGCTTATGGTATGGCAACATTGTTTGCTTGGAAAATAGAGCCTTCAAGTTTTTACCCCGTTAGGAACTGGTTAGTGACAAACTCGGCGGTTTTGCCTCCAAGCATACCCTATGAAGGTCTGCCTGTTTCCCAGCAAAATGTTAGCCCTCAAACAGCAGCTGAAAATCCTGTGATTCAAATTTTGGTATTGATGTTTGAGATTTTGATTCATCCAGAAGTTTTCTCGGTCGTTTTAGTGTTTATCATAGTTTTTGTTTTGATAGCGTTGATTCCGCGTAGAAAAAAATCTGCGGATACGGATACTATTATGGTTGGCTCATGAATTCAATGAAGTCTTGGAGGGTTCTATGCTGCAGAGTATAGTTTGATGTTCTTTCTCGCCCAATCGTCGAGGCGGGGGTTGAACCGTAATCGTGCCCTGGATAGACTTCGATATTATCTTCCAGTTTTAGGATCTTGTTAAAAAGGCTGTCATACATGCTGTTAGAGCTGCCGCCAGGCATGTCTGTTCTTCCGCATTCACCCACAAACAAAGTGTCACCAGTCAAAAGCTTCTGATTATCCACTAGTATGCAAATGCTATCAATTGTGTGTCCTGGAGTGTAAATGATTTTCAAAGAGATGGATCCTACTTCTATAACATCACCATCTTCAACCCTTACATCGCAGTTTACTTTTGACAGCTTATGGGTGACTATTTTTGCCCCGAAAATAGATTTTAGTTCTGTGTTGCCTGCAGTGTGGTCGGAGTGCCCATGGGTGTTGATGACGTATTTTAGTCGGAGATTTTGGGTTTTTAGGATTTTGATTATTTCGTCTGCGTTATAACTCGAATCAACGACTGCGGCTTCTTTTGTTTTTTCGTCGGCTATTAGGTAAGTGAAGTTGTCGCTGTGTTGTTGTATTTGGTTAAAAATCATATCTCAATTCATCTTATTTGTTTTTTCTTTGGGATAGCATTTTTTTAGCTAAATCTTGCCCTTTTTTGGTATAGATCAGATTGATAATTTTGTTCCAATCAAAGTCTTCACGTGAGTTGTAGGTGGGGTATTCTTCTTGTGTGAACATAACTATTTTGTCTGCGTCGTATAGGGTTTTGAAAGGTTCGGAGGGGTTAGCTGGGTGGTCATGGTGAGTATGGATTATTTCGCAGACTTGCTTGATAAAAGAGTCTGGGTACCCCAATTTTTTTAGGATTTCGGTTGCTATTTCGGGACCTTTTTCGTATTGGTCTTTTATGGTGCAGCCGCCGATGTCATGCAAAATTATTGCTATATAGGTTAAGTCCTGAAGTTCGGGTTTAATGGGAAAATTTTTTTTGGCTATCTCAAGAACTCGTTTTGTGTGTGAAACACCAAAATCGTTTTTTTCTAAAATTGGGGTGGCTAACTCTAAAACTTTTTCTAGATCCAATGAATTCACCTGTGACGCATTTATTTTAGCTATTTTAGTTGCCTAAATTTGTTTCTGAGCCTAAATGTTTAGGAGACTAAATGGCTTTGAAGATAGCCGACGTCTGAAGGTGGAAAACCTGAGAAGTATTTTCCAAAGTATCCATAAACAGTAATTTGATTTTCTAAGAAGGAGCTAAGTTTGTTTGCCCAAGCCTTCAAGTCGTCTTTTCTGTCGACCTCTATTTTGCCTAAGGTTCCGTTCACTTTTTTTCGGTTTCCCTCCCATCGCAAATACAGAAAATCGGCAGTTACTTCGCTGACTTGAAGCGATAAAGCAGCTTCTGCCCATGCTAAAGCAACGCCTTTAGCTGATAAGGCAGAATAAAAATCCTTATTGAGCCAACTTTTGTTTCTGACCTCAACTACATAGCGGCGAGGTTTTGGGAGACTCTGTAAATAATCTGTTAGATCGGGCAGGTGTTCTGCAGTAAAGTTGGGTGGAAACTGAAGTAGTAAAGGACCAAGTTTTTCTTCCAGTAAATTTACTCTCTGAAGAAAAACTCTGGTTTCGTTTTGGCAGTCTTTGAGCCTCTTAATGTGGGTTATTATCTGAGGGAACTTTAAAGCAAACCTAAAGTTTGGAGGTGTTTGTTGTTTCCAGTTGGTCACTGTTTTCTCTGTGGGGATACTGTAGAATGTACTGTCTATTTCCACGGTGTTAAATTTAGAGGAATAATAGTTCAGGTAGTTTTTGGAAGGTGTTTTATTAGGATAAAAGGTGTCTTTCCAGAAATCGTAGCTAAACCCGATAGTGCCCAAATACAAGTTTGACATATCTCTATTTTCCTTTCAACAGAAGCCAGTCTTTGTCGCCTGCCCGTTTGAGCCTCACTAGAATGTAGCGTCCTTTGAGGCGATTGCCGTCGAGTGTAACTTCAATCTTGTCATTTTCCCAAAGCTTTGCTTCATAGTAGCCTTTGTCCCAAATTTTTACTGTTCCAGCGCCATACTGCCCTTTTGGAATTTCCCCTTCAAAACTTGCATAGTCGTAAGGGTGATCTTCGACTTCCACTGCTAAGACCTTCTGTCCAACTTCAGGGATACCCTTTGGAACTGCCCAACTCTTCAAGACACCTTCTTTTTCTAGTCGCAGGTCATAATGGAGTCTTCGTGCATGGTGCTCTTGGATAACAAAGATTAGTTTGCTTTTATTTTTTTCTACAGAGGCTTTTGGTTCGGGGGTTTCTTCAAAACGGCGTTTTGAGGCGTATTCTGATAGTGCTGTTGAGTTTGTGGTGTCAATTTTTTTGTTTTCGACGATCTGGTCGATGGTGCATTGTGATGGCAATTTATCGTCTCTTAGACGTTTAAATCGTGCCATCCTCAACCTCATATCACGCGTTAAGACTTGATAGGCTACTTCGCAAACTAGTTTGGGTTCAAGCCAAGTCACTACATCGCCCGTTTCTGGTTTGAATGGAGCAACTTTTGTTTTTATTTTTTCGAATTTATCGAGTAAAATTTTAATCATTTCCTGTGTGAACCCCGTGCCAACCTTCCCCAAATAAACGGATTTGTCCCCGTCGAAAACCCCAAGCAGAAGCGCTCCGAAGGTTGCATTTCTAGATTTGCTGCCTCTTGAGTAGCCAAAGATTACGCAGTCACATGTTTTGAGTTTCTTTATCTTCAGCCAACTCCCTGTCCGTAACCCTTCCTCATACTCACTATCCTTTCTTTTCGCCACAACCCCTTCCAAGCCTTTCGCCAAAGCCGATTCAAAGTAAGTTTCCCCCTTTTCCTCTATAAAATCGCACAAGAGCACGTTTGCTCCTTCTTTCAACGAGTCCTTAAGAATTTCTTTGCGCTTCATCAAGGGCAGATTAGTAAGTGATTTTCCATCTTTTTCTAAAATGTCAAAAACGATGTAGACTACAGGTAGTTTGTTTTCGTGCCTTTGGATTTCAAGTTTGGAAACTGCTTGCCCACGCTCCAGCAGAGATTGGAAGTCGGGTTTGCCTTCTCGCATGACGATGATTTCGCCGTCGACCACAATGTTACTGGCAAGCTTTTTTAGTTCTGTAAGTTCGGGAAAGTTTTGTTTTAGCTCTTTCATATTTCGGCTCTTGAGGCTAAAGGGTTCTTCAAGGTAGGCGATTGCACGAAATCCGTCCCATTTTACCTCAAAAATCCAGTCTTTATTCGAAAAAGATTTCTCGGCAACCTTTGCAAGCATCGGACGGTAGATGTGGCGACTCATTTCTGCTCCAACTGTTTGAGGGTGTCACGTAGAGCAACCATAAGACTCTTCGCTTCGATTTCTGGAGGCTTCTCGATGTAGATTTTTTCGCCCTTCACTTTTTGCTTAACCAGTTCTTGGACACGTTTCATGTAGGTGTCTTCGAATTCTGTGATGTCAAATTCGCCTGAGAGGTCAGATACGATTTTAACTGCAAGATCTAACTCTGTTTTCTGTGGAGTCTCGAGTTTGTGTAAGGGTTCAAAGTCTGTAGGGTCTACGACGTCGTAGGCGTAGCGGAGTGTTGTTAGGACTAGAGCGCCTTTGTAGGTGTGTAGTAATGCGGGGTATTCTTTGGTTCGCAGGGTTATACGGGCAGCACCTGCTTTGTTTGTTTTTTCTAATGCGTTAAATAGTAGACTGTAGGCGTCTTTGCTTTTGTCAGGTAACAAAGCATAGGTTCGGTCAAAGTAGACGGGATCTACTGAGAAGTAATCTACAAACTTGCTGATTCGGATGCGCCTGTCAGATTCGGGTTTGGCGGCGTTGAGTTCTTTTTGGTCAAAAGTGATGTACTCGTTTTTGGCGACTTCGTAGCCGCGTACAACTTCATTCCAAGGCACAATCTTGTCGTCTTTAGTGCACATTTTAACGTATTTTAAGGGTTGACCATCAACCTTGTGCAAAAAATGAAACGAAATACCCTTGTCATAAATCATCGAAAACAACTTAACAGGCACATTCACCAAGCCGATAGTGATGTTTCCCGACCAAATAGACCTACTTGGGGCGGGCGCACTGGTTTTTTCTATTTCGGATTGCTCCGAGTTTTTTGTTTGTTCTTCTTGCTCTGAACCCAAAAGATATCTCTCCAAAAATCTTAAAAATCAAGCACTAGATCTATGCGTTTTCAAGGTTTTAACCTTTCTCAAAACAGGAAAAGGGATATAGAAAAAATGGCTCGCTCCTATTTTCGTGGGCAGTTTATGTTTTCTTTTTTGGTTTCTTCACCATGTTAGCTTTAAATGCAGCCAATGCGGCTTCTGCTTTTGGACCACCTATCTCTTTTGCGACTTCTTCGAGTTTCTCAGGTATGTTTATGCCTTGTGGACACCGCACCATACATTGTTTGCAGTCTTTGCATAGAGCTGCATCCGCACGAATGCCGGTCAATCCACCCATTAAAAACATGGCGTACATGCCACGGGCCTGCTGTTCATCTCCTGAAATGTAGAGGTCATTGTAGGCTTGAAAGTTGCGGGGGATGTTAACTCCATTGGGACAGGGCATGCAATATTGACACCCTGTGCAGGATACTTTGAGTAGTTTGCGATATGCGTCGGAAACAGATTTTATCACCTTGAGTTCATTTGGGTTCATGGAGTTCGGCAATGCGGATTCAGCAGTTGCGATGTTTTCGAGTATTTGCTTTTTCTGGTTCATCCCTGACAAAACGAGGGTTACCTCAGGATGATTCCAAACCCATTGCAGCCCCCATTCGGCAGGAGTCCGTTTAATTGACGCTGCATCGTAGATTTTTTTGGCTTCAGCTGGCAATTTGTTGGCTAAGCTGCCGCCTCGCAACGGCTCCATAACCATAACCGCGAGTTTTTTGGAAGCAGCATACTTTAGGCCTTCAGTGCCAGCTTGCAATTTCTCGTCAAGAAAATTGTATTGTATTTGGCACATAGTCCAATCGTTGGCTTCTATGATTTCTTTGAAGGTTGAAATGGAACCGTGGAAGGAGAAGCCCAAGTTAACGATTTTGCCTTCTTTTTTGGCTTTTTTCAGGAATTTTAGGGCTCCGAACCTTTGCATTTTTTTCCAGAACTCTGCCTCAAGTCCATGAAGCAAGTAGTAGTCTATGTGGTCGGTTTGGAGTTTTTGCAGTTGGGTGTTTAACATTTTTTCCATATCTTCAGCTTTATGAAGCATGAAGGGTGTGAGTTTAGTGGCGATTTTTACTTTGTTTCGGTAGCCGTCTAGTAATGCTTTTCCAAGTACTTTTTCGCTTTTGCCCATATGGTAGGGTGGAGCAGAATCAACGTAGTTTACGCCGTTTTCTATAGCTAAACGGATTTGTTTGATGGCGCGTTCTTCATCAACAACTTGCTCTTTCATCGGGAGACGCATACATCCGAATCCGAGAACAGATAATTTGTCGCCATTTTTTGGAACAATCCTGTATTGCATATTTTACACTCCATCTATTACCGAAAACACATTTTGTTGACTGGATAGTCAACATAAAATATTTTCGCTCTTAAACCTTACCAAATATTCCTTTGCAGTCAGTTAAATTTCCAGTTTGCTTTTTTTCTCAAAAATATCTTTCCACGGATTACTACTCCGCTTGGCTACACTAAAAAGAGTGTAATCAGACGGGATTATGCCTTTTTTTACTTCGCTCCATTCCATCGGCGTAGAAACTGTTGCGTTTGGAGTAGACCTCAGACTATAGGGTATTACCATGGTCCGCATCGGGGAATTCTGAAGGTAATCAGCGAAAACTTTTCCTGGTTTTTTGGTGTCTTTGAATTCAGAAACAACCAAATCGTTTTCTTTAGCTATTTCGATTCCTACGCTGTGAACGAAAGCACGGGTTTTCTCAAACGAGTGTTCAGGAAAGATGGGAATCACAACATGTAGCCCCTTTTTGCCTGAAGTTTTGACAAACGGTGTTAGCCCAAGCTCTAAGAGTTTGTCTTTTAGAAGCAAAGCAACTTCGGCAGCGTCACTTAATGTTGCAGGCGGTTCAGGGTCAACATCAAAAAAGAGCAGGTCTGGTTTGTTCAAGTCTTCTGTAGTGGAAAAGGGCATGTGAATTTCTATTGAAGCCAAGTTTGCGAGCCAAATTAAGGTGTCTAGGTCATTGCAAACTATGTAGGCTACGTCTCGTTTGGATGCTGGAGAATAGATAATTTTGGTTTTTACCCATTTTGGTGTACCTTGGGGAGCGTTTTTTTCGTAAAAACTTACTTTTTTGTGATCTACTCCATCGGGATAACGAGTTAAAACTAGAGGTCGATTAGCGATGATTGGAAGAATTTTTGGAGCCATTTTGATGTAGTGTTCGATGACTTGAGCTTTGGTTACTTTGATTTCTGGGTAGAATGTTTTATTCAAGTTTTTTAAGCTAACTTTAGTTAGGCGTTTAAGTTCTTCCATAAAGTGCGCTCCAAAAAGTGGGATTTGGAATATTTTATGTGCAGTCGACTTCTTTTGCTTTTTGGAGAAAATATTTTTGTAAAGTGCATAAAAAGTAATTTTTTTCCTTGCAAAAAGAGTTTTTTTATAGTTACATCTATATACCCAGCGCAAGAGTATTTAATTGCAGAATTTAATCAAGAAAAAGTAAATTTTACTAGCTACAGTTTGCTTTTTTCGAGATGATTCGCTAAAAATAAATGGAGAAGTAAGATAACATTATGAAACCAAAAAAGCCGACCTTAGAAGATCAACTCGCATTTATCTCAGCCCAAAACGATATTTATCCAACTGAGCTGTTCCAAGCTTTAGTTTCATCAAAAGAAGAAGGCAAAACAGCAATAGCAAACTTAACAGTAGAATATCGAGGAAGTATTAACGATCAAGCTATCTTCCTCATAAAAAAAGACGACAAAGTTGTTGCACAATTCAGAGTCCCAGAAGAAACACTATCAAGAAAAGACGTTTCTTTTGACAATTGGATGGATGCAAGCAGGATACGCAAAGAAATCGCCAAACAAAACCCATTGCCCTCACATCTGAAAATCGAGGATTTGCGGGTTGGAATGAAAAAAATAAACTTAAACTTGGAAGTTTTAGAGACCGCTGAACCAGCAAGGGTTCACACCCAGTTTAGGGATAATGCAATCGTTTCAAATGCAGTTGTTGGAGATGAAACTGGAAAGATTTTGTTGTGCCTTTGGGATCAACAAATTAACTCTGTTGCTACGGGCGATTTCATAGAGGTCAAGAATGCGCACGTTGCCATGTTTAAAGGTGAAAAACAATTGCGACTGGGCAAAAACGGAACAATCACTGTTCTTGAAAAACCACTCAGCAATTAATCCAGCTTTTCTTTTTGAAGTTTTTTGACTAAAATCTTTGTTTAATGTCAAGTAACTTAGAATGCAGCTTAATCTTTTACCTTTTCATAAAAAGAGAAAAGACAAGTTATTGGATAACCGCGATTTTTTTGAAACTGTATCCTATTGCCTAAATAGAAGGGAGTTTTGAAGTAAAAAAAGGAGGTTTAGACATATTTCTTGTCGTCATAGCAGTACCATCGTTGGTATTGAGGGATCCACGTTAAAGGTTTGCCGCATGTTGGACATGTTGGTTGAGTTGTTTGTTCTTTTTGAGGAGTCTGAGTTTGTTGAAGGGGCTGATGAGTCCGAACGGATTGTGCTACTGGTTTTAAGATTATATAATCGCAGGCAGCTTGAACCTCGTCCCAACCAATGGTTTGAACTTCTCCGTCTTTTTTCTCAATCGTTATTGAGATGCCCATTTTTCCAATGGCGAAAACGACGTCTTTGACTTTTCCAACTAATTGCCCTTTTGCATTTATGACTTGCATAGAAATTAGTTCATCGCGAGTTAATGGTTTGTCGGTTCCTTCCATTTTCGGTTCACTTCTGATCTGAATAGCTATTTCTTGTTTAAAGTTTTTTCGTTTCTTGCTAAAACCAGATTTGCCTATTGCAACGGAATTTCCCAGTAGCTGATTATATCGCCTTTCACCCATTTGCCGCCTAAACTTCGCACAACCTCGTTTATGTCATCCCATTCAGTTTTCAAAAAAGTCACGGGCTTAACGATGACATAGTCGTCTTTTAGAGAGAAGTTAAGCAGTTTCTGTTGATCAGGAGTAAACTCGTTTTCCATTTTCGATGCATATCGACTTAATGGTGGCTTAGTAGGTCTGGGGATTAGTGGTTTGCTTTCCTCCAAAACTTCGGTTTTGACTGTTATTGTAGGCTTGGGCATAACTTCAGGTTCTGAGGCTGAGAGGGTAAGTTCAGGAATCGGAATTGATTCAGCTACGTCAGCAAAACTGTCACTTCTTACAATAAGTGATATCTGTTTTGCAAACAAGTCCATTTTTGCACTCAATATTTCAGCATCACTTGGTAGATTTTGGGCAAAAGAGGCTTGTTTTCCCTTAAGTAGAGAGATTAAATATTCAGGGGTTAACTTTATGATTCTTAGTTTCATGATGACTTCTGGTTTGTTTTTACGGGAGCGCATAACTTAAAAGTATTGGACAGAAATTTGGCAAAAGAAAAGCAAGGAAAAAAGGTGTTAGTTTTAGTTTTCTTGGCGGTTTCGCCAGTCGGCAAAGTTGCCTATGTACATACCCCATGCTTTTAATTTTGGTGAAATAGCTCTTATCAAAGCCGGGCAGGCAATCAAAGCTATAGGCAAGTTCAATACAAAGGTTCCCGGCAAAAGAGGCCAAGCGATTTCTGCAGGCAAAAGACCAACAAGTGTAAATTGCCACAAGATTAGGACCGTTCCTGCGAATAAGGTTAAGGCGTAGATGCTTGAGAGTATAGTTATTCCTTTTGCTGAGTTGGCTCTGGAAGCAATTTTTGGGATAAGCAGCCAGTTTAGACCATAAATTACTATTGCAGTCGTGACTTCAACCCAAGCTAGATGCAAGGGTAAACCTTCAACGTAGACTCCGCCTATAAAGGCGCCAATCATGCTTCCTACTAGACCGCTCCATCCAAACCAGAGTGGGAAGACTCCGAGCAGGATTATTGGAAGGTATAGAACGGTGAAGTTGGGTACGGGTGTTGCAAATGATAGGAAAAAGAATACTGCGTATAGTGCAGCTGATATGGCGATGATTGAGGCACGTTTTGCGCTGCTTTGTTTTTGAATCATTTATTTTCAATCCTGTTTGACGCTTCAAAGCATGAAATACATAAAAGCATTTCCCAGCGTATTACATATGTAATACATTAACCTTCGGAAGCATCCGACAACCAGATATAAAAGATTCAACCAAATCACTTAATCAAAAAGAACCAACCCAGAGAAAACACCCTTGAATCAAACATTAACCAAGAAGATCCTCATAGTTACAATAGTCTTGCTCATCACCCTAAACCTATATACACTAATCACTGCATACCCCGAAACTTATACACCGAGCCCAGGAATAAACACCGCAGGCGACATACTATCCAAAGACTTCTCTGCCTACTACGTCGGCGCGTGGAGGTTTTGGAACAACCCGTCACAAATTTACCATTTCGGCGCACTAGGTGGCAATGAACCAGCCACGCCACCGCAGCCTGAAGCCTACAAGTATCTGCCCTCTTTTTTGCTTCTTGTTTCCCCATTTCTCAAGTTAGATTACCAACAAGCTCTAACAGCTTTTGACATCATTCAATTCTTGCTATTGCCCTTGATGGCTTACATTCTCTACAAGATACTTAGAGACAAACATCTGGCAGCAAATGTTGTGGTTATGAATATTGCTCTGTTACTACCTCTTCCAGGAACGCAATGGGGGTTATTTCCAAGTTACTATTGGCAATGGGGTGAAGGACAAGCCAAAGTCTTCCTCACATTTTTGCTTCTGCTTAGCTTCTATCTTGGCAAAAGAGGCAGACCCGTCTTGTCAGGCATAGCTTTCGCCTTTGGTTTTTTTGATCCCCGATTTGGGCTACTTGCAATCCCGCTTTACTTAATGTATAATCGACGAAACCTTAAACTTGCAGCTGCCAGCGCAATAGTCTCTTTAGGTTTGTCTAATTTGATTCTTTTTTACCCAGGGCTGGGAAGCAGTTTCATAGGAATGGCTTTCAACAACGCTGTTGCCACGCCACTGTATTATTACTCCTTGATTCCATTCTTGACTTTGATTGCGCTTATAGCAGTTAATTTCAAAGAATTGGTCGCAACGTTTGATTACAAAGGTGTATTCGCTAACTTCACAAAACCTTCAAAAAAATAGGTCGTTTTTGTCAGGCAAATCAAAAGCTTGGATTAATCAATTTGTGAATAGATTGTAAAAAAAATGTTTGTCTCATCAGTCAAAAGAAGGTTAAATGTGTTGGTTTATCAACTTTACAGTGTCTATAACGGTTAAGTCGAATTTGCATTTTGGACAAGTTTTCAGAATTTCATTTTTCCCGCCCAGTTTTAGTGGTTCTCCACAATGACAGCAATAGTAGGTTAAGATTTGCCCCCTTCTAGATAATTGCTCTAAAAGGACATCGATGTCGGTTTCCGGAAGGTTTTGTTTTTTGATTTTTTTGCGCGTTTCTTCTGCTTTTTCTGGCATTCCTATTTTAGAGTATTCCTCGGCTGCATCCTCAAAGCGTCCAGTCATCTCGAACTTTTTGATCCTTGCTTTAGCTACATTGGCTGGGTCGGGATCGTTAGTGAAATATTCGCATTTTAAGTTCTGCAGATAAGGTTCCTCAAGTTCGGTACCAAAGAGTTCACAAGAGTCTATATTGAAGAAAACACAGGCTAAACAACTGTTCTTTTTATAAGCGGCATCTAGTGCATTGTAACAGTTAGGGCAAACTTCGACTTTCTTACCATCTTTAACAGTGTTTAATGGTATACCACGAAAACTTTCATCACAAACTTGACATTGGGATTTCATTGTTCTCAAGAGGCTACGTGAGTTATCATTTATTTGGGTTTCTCCAGAAAAAGCAAAATTACCTTTTATTGAAGATTTGAAACCCAAGAGACTATAAAATTCATGAAGTTACCTTTCAGACAAACCGTAAGGAGTAAAACATTCTAACAAGATGAAACTATTAAAAATGCGTTGAGGTATTCAATTTTTGTGCAAATAAAATTTAAATAACTATTAATTTATAGATTCTTACTGAAATTTTGTGTTTTATTGCAGAAGAGGCGAGTGTTAATTGGATATTGAACAAGGAAGAATAAGTCGAATTCATGATTATTCTATGAATTTTGTTTACTTAAAATCGAGGTTGACTGAGTTACGTGAAAATCATCCTTCAGGGGTAATAATTCCACTTATTGAAAGTGATCTTGATACGCCTGCAATCGAAAAAATAATTGACGGTTTAAATAAATGTGATTACCTAAAAAAAACATACATTGCTTTATCTGCGAACACTGAAAACGGGTACGATAAAGCGGTAAACGCTTTCTCTAAGTTAGAAGGCCCACATGATATAGTGTGGTGCAATAATCAAAAAGTAGCAAATGTTTTGGGTGAACTGAGAAAAAAAGGGCTTGATGTCACTAATTTAGAAGGAAAGGGAAAAGATCTTTGGATAGCGCTTGGAATCGCATCACTTGAACTTCAAGCAATTGCAATTCATGATGCGGATATAACAACTTACTCAGAGCTGTTACCAACCAAGCTTCTTTATTCAGTGGTTGAACCACGATTAGATTTTTGGTTTGCTAAAGGCTACTACGCGCGAATCAGTCTTGAAAAAAGGGTAATCTATGGAAGGATATACCGTTTATTCATTAATCCATTACTGGAAGCGCTCCATAAGAAAATGCCCCAAAAATCGGCATTCGTTCGTTACTTGCAGTCTTTTAGATATACGCTTTCAGGTGAAATGGCAATATTTACTGATATAGCGTTGAATCTGAGAATTCCAAGTGGTTGGGGTTTAGAAATAGGGATTCTATCTGAGCTCTACAGGAACGCTTCAAGCAAACGGATATGTGAGGTTGATCTGGGTTTCTTTGACCATAAGCACAAACCAATTGACCCCGATGCATTGATAAAAACTGCTGAAACAAGTTTGATTACGTTGCTTAGAACTTTAACAGAAACCGAAGGAATTAACATATCTAATTCATCTCTTTTGAGTCTTCAAGTTACTTATCGAAGGTTTGCGCAGGATAGAATTCGTCAATATTATGCTGATGCGATATGTAATGACTTAAATTATGATAGGCATGCAGAAGAAACGTGTGTGGAACTATTATCGGATGCGATAATTACTGCTGGACAACAGTATATGAAATGTCCCACTGGTGCCCAGTTGCCTGATTGGCTCCGAACTTTGTCGGCAATGAGTGATGCACGAGAGAAACTAAGAGATGCTGCGATTCAAAAATGATCTATTCAAAAATAGTGATCTTTAGTGACATTGATGGAACCGTCATCGATGACAATTATAGTTTAAGAGAAACTGAAATCATCATTTCTGAAATATTAGAAAAACAAGTTAAATTCGTTCTATGTAGCAGTAAAACGAGAGCAGAAATAGAATATTATAGAAACCAATTAGACATAAAAGATCCCTTCATTTCAGAGAACGGCGCGGCGATCTTTATTCCGAGGGGGTACTTTGATTTTTCTTATGATTACTCGAAACAAACCAGCGAGTTTGACGTTATAGAGTTAGGCCTGGCTTATTCAGAAATTAGAGAAAAAATCAGGATAATAGAAGAAAAAGGGTCTTTTAAGATAGTTGGTTTTGGGGATATGACTGCGGAGGAAGTTTCGAAAGGTACTGGGCTTCCCCTCGATCTAGCAATGCTGGCTAAGCAAAGAGAGTATAGTGAGCCTTGCATCATTTACGGGAAAAACGAAGAGGAGTTCTCCGGTTTACTAAGAAACGAAGGTTTGCGTTATGAAAAAGGAAAAAAATACTACAACCTAATTGGAATTCATGATAAAGGAAAAGCTGTTGCACGTCTTAAGGATCTTTATGTTTCTAAGTTTGGAGCGATCAAGAGTTTCGCTGTAGGTAACGATAGAAATGATATTTCGATGTTAAAGATTTCAGATTGTTCCTTTTTTGTTGAAAAAGAGCAAAGCCTTAAGACTATTTGGACTCTTGTTAAAAATAGCCTGCAAACACAATCTTCAACTTCCGAAGTTGGTTAATCTTAAAATGTCTTCTTCTTTTTATTGTGGAAGACAACTTTTCTTCTTTATTTCTGTGGTTCGTTTATGACTAGAATAATTTTTTCTACAGTGGAATCGCATATTTTTCGGATTCCTCTTTTTCCTCGTTCATAAGTAATGTTGATTAACCCCAGTTCTTCTAGGGCGCGAATTTGTTCACTTATGTAGGCTTCGCTTAATCCTATTTTCTTGGCTATCGTTGTAATGTCTAAGCGCTCCGTTGATAATATTTGAAGCATCGAGAAAGTTGTAGTGTTTAGCGCTTCAGCTAGAGTTAGCGCTTTTTCTCCGGAGACTATTACTTCTTTGGGAGATGGCAGAGTTTCACCGGCAACCAATATACTTTCCAGTTGTATTAATCGATTACTCTTTTTCGTAAAGAAATTAATTATATTTTGACTATTTTACAACAATAAGTACCTAGTCAAGAGCTCTCGAATACTTTTTTATTTTTGACTGGCGAATCATTTTTAAAAAATGGGTGCATAAGAATCGTGACAAAAGACTTTGGGATTGCCAATGAGTGAAAATCAATCAGCATTATCTTTAGATGCACACATTTATCTCCACGATATAGAAAGAGCAGATATTTTGGTTGGGATTCCAGCATTTAATAATGTACTTACAGCTAGCTATGTCCTCTCTCAAGTGGTCAAAGGATTAGACACATACTTTCCAACATTGAGATCAGTGATTTTTGTTTCAGATGGAAACTCAAGCGATGACACCCTAACTTCTGTCAAGAAGATTAATTTGCCTTCGGAAGTTAAGCTAATTCCAGCTATTTATATGGGGCTTTCAGGCAAAGGAACAGCGGTTAGAGCAATATTTGAAGCAGCGACTCATCTGAAAGTTAAGAGCGTTGCGCTTGTCGATTCAGATTTGCGTAGCATAACTCCTGAATGGATGAAACTGTTAATTACGCCTACCTTGGGTGGAACAGGTTTTGTGGCTCCTTACTACAATCGTCGCAAGTATGATGGAACAATAACTAACTTCTTGTGCTATCCAGTGACGACAAGCTTGTTTGGTAAGGATATAAGACAACCTATAGGTGGCGACTTCGGATTATCAATAGATTTAGTGCAAGACCTGTTAGACTCCCCGATCTGGAAAAATCCGGATGTTTACCGTTTTGGGATAGACATCTTTGAGACTTGTACTGCGTTAGCGAAGGGGTATGAGGTCAAAGAAGCCTTCTTGGGGGTAAAGAACCATGATGCCAAAGATCCATCCAGTCAGTTAGCATCAATGTTTAGACAAGTCATGAATGTTATGTTTAGCTGTATTGAACATTATGAACCAGTATGGAAGGACACGAAGGGCGTTTCTAAGGTCGAAATGTTTGGTGAATCTAAAAGTAGCTCTACACCCGAACCCATCCCAGTCTCTTTACCTGAAACAATTGAAGCTTTCAGAAGCAAATATGACCAGTACAAAATCTTCTATCAATCATTTCTGGAACAGAAAATTCAAGAAAAGTTTGAGGAAATAAAGCAGATAGAAACCTGTTCGGTTGATTTTTCTTCGGAAATTTGGGCTAAAACAGTCTATTCATTTATTGCTGAATTCCATAAGAACCCCAGCTATGGAAAAGACAAACTCATCGATGCACTGCGTGTGCTTTGGATCGGCAGAGTTGCCGTTTTCTTAAAAGAAACTGCGGATCTAACCAGAGAGGAAGCGGAGCTTAAAATAGCGGAAGAAGCAAAAGTATTCCAAGATTTGAAAGGTTACCTTATCGCGAAATACTAGATTTTTATTTTTAAAGCACAAATAGTCTATTTTTTACCCTTTTTTCATGTCTAGTAATATAGTATTTTAGAAATGTCTTAGCCAATTCAAGCATTTTTGTTAGATACATGTTGCTCTCGCTTTTTTCAAACATAAGTTATTGTCTGGTAGCTCTGTTTTAGGAAAAATTCTTAAACTATTAAAAGTAAAATTTGAGTTGATAGGAAAATCAACATGTCTCAAGAAGAAGAACACTATCAGACTTTTGTAAATTTAGGGCTCACTTATCTTCAAGCAAAAGTGTACGTAACATTACTCAGACTGGGAGATGTTGGAGCGGAGGTAAGGAAAATCGCCAGTGCCTCAGCGATTGCTCGTCAAGATGTATACAGAATTTTGCCTACACTTCAAAAAATGGGGCTAGTAGAGAAAGTTGTTGCAATTCCTACAATATATAGACCTATACCATTGGAAGAGGGAATTTCTAAATTAATGAAAAAGAGGACTAAAGAGTATCAAGATGTTCAAAAGAAAGCAAAGTTTCTTTTGGAGAATTTCGGGGCTCCAGAAGTAGAACCTAAAGAGGATTCATCACAATTCGTTATTACGTCCGAGAGATCTCTTTTTCTGAAAAGAGTCAGAGAAGATATCGCTAAAACAGAATCTAGTATCGATATTATTTACGGTGATGAAAGGTTAAGGACCATTGTATTTCATACGTTTGATGAGTTTCAGAAAGCAAGCGCAAGAGGGATAAAGATTCGAGCGATAACGTACAAAACGGAGGAGGCGCCATTAGATAAAAATCTCCAACTTTTGTCAAGCAAAGCTACCTTTGACCTTCGATTTATTAATAGAGACATTCCAGTTGGTTTAGTTATTTTTGATAATACAGAAGTGAATATTCGTACGATGCATAGCATAGTTCCTAGTTTTTGGACAAATAACGGTAATGTCGTTAGACTGTCTAAATTCTATTTTGACTGCTTATGGGAAATGTAAACAGTTGCAGCTAGTGCTCTTACTGGAAAAATAACGTAAATTTTCTGGGTAAATCATATTTAAAGTTAACAGCTAAGCTAATTGATAGTTTTATTGAATGTCCAAAGCATAAGCTAAATACTTAAGAAAGATACGTTTTGTCTATGGGATACCAGCCGAGAAAAAAGTTGTCAAGAGACGCAATTCATCAGTACAGAAAGCCTCTTCGGGAAAAAAGCAAAAATAGAAAATGTATCCGTAACCTTCATGGAAGTCCGCCGGCTGAAAAGACACATTTTTTTACTGAAAAAGAAATTTCGGAGGCAACCCTCAGGCGATTACATACTTTAGGAAGTCAAAAATTTGGTTCTTCTCCATTCAGTGAGCATTTTAACCGCTGGTTGACAAATGTATCCATCGTGCTAGATGAGTTTCAGGCCCACCCAAACATAAGTGTGGACAAGCAATTTGCAGCGGAATGTACTCAAACGCTCTCCACCATTAATTTTCAACTTAAAGAAAGACGTCGCCAAGAAACTTCGCTTGATCAGGAACTAAAAAATTTAGCATACTACAGAGAACGCCTAAAACAAATCAATACAGAATATTCAATTGAGGCTTCAGAGATTAAGGGTCAAAAAAATAGAGAAATCAGGCGTCTTAACAGCAGTATAAATCGTTTAAAAAGAGAACAAGACGAAGTTATTCGGATGAAAACGGGTCTTTTTCGGAGCGTCTCGAAGAAAGACAGGGAACAGAGAGAAATCGTGATAGTAGAGGAATTGAATAATAGGCAAACGGAACTCGAAATGGTTATTTTAGATTTAAAAAATCAACAAAAAATTCTTCAAGACATGTATGAAAAAAAGAAGGAGCCAGTTCTTGACCAGTTATATGATTTTAAGAAAAAAATTCGGCATATGGATTCGGATGGTTCTTTGGAGGAGCGATGGTTTGCTTGTGAAGCACTCATCGATTCGATAAACAGTTTTTTACAAAGAAAAGCAGCAACTAAGTTACCCTAAAAAAGTTAATAATTGTAAAAATCAAGAAGAACTAAAGAAAATTGTCAAATTCTGCTGCGATATTTTGGTTTAGCCATCTATTAAGTGGACTGTGCCATCTGGACAGTAAACCTTTTCTCCGACAGAAGTTTTCTTATAACGCCTTTTGCATTCAAAAGACATTTGAGAGCATCCGTCGCAATCTCGTGATAACATTTTATCGCCTCTTTAATTGAATCTGAATATTTAAGATAAATGTTGAAAGAAATAAACGTTTCGAACCAACAATCTTGATTTCAATGAACATCTAGGAGGTTAAAAGTTGATCTGAGCATTAGCTAAAACTTCGGTTTTGCTCATAAGACTTACCAACACGTTAGTTCTTTAATAAGTCTATACATAATCTAATTTGCAGCAGTGCCTTTTAAGCACATATAACTCAAGAAAAAGAAGGTGCATAAAGAGCAGAAAAAAAATAACTGTTTATCTTTTTTGTCTCCTCATGTTTTAGCCTTTGATTAAAAAATGAAAAAGAATTATGGGGGTTTAAGATAAATGTGAAGCTGCCCTTTTGAAACTTGAAGGTCGACTCTATTCTTTGAAGTACAGCATTTAGAAGCTGGTCCAACAGCCGAAATAGCCAATAGGTTTTTGAATTTGCTATTTACGCCAATTATCTCTTTTGCTGCTTCTTTGGTTAATTCGATTTCAAAATGAGTTATTTTCCACTCTTCAGCATCGATAATTACGTCTGTAACAATACCCACTTTTAGGTTTTCAACATAGATTTCTTTATAGAGTAATTCGTAACGGAAATTCATAGTGTATCAGACACTCCACCAGACGTTATATCGATGATTTATTAATAAAACTTACCAAAACCATAATTCATTTTCAGTTCTTATTTTTCTATTTCATTATTAGCTTATCAAAACTGCTTTTCGTTAATCTTCATATGAGTCTAGTCTATGAAAACGTATCTCGTTTCAAATTCTACCATATTGTACTCTTTTGTGAGTTTTTCAAAGATAACAGATACTTGCCACCTAAACCAATTAAAGCATAATTATTTCAAAAAAAGTCCTTAAAAAAAGGAAGGGGTTGTTTAGTTTGTTTCTTTGGATATTTTTTTAGCGAGTGCGTACCCGATGGGAATCAACATTATTGCGAGTGCGATAGCAAAAGCCCAAGAAATGTTAGCAATGACATTTGTGACACCTGGGAAAGTGGCGAAAATTGCGCCTGCGCCGATAATTAAGAATATGCTGTATAGTACGAATTTTGCGTAGCCTGCAACTGTTTTGAATTCAGCGTGATCTTCAGTAATCGACTGGATCAATGTGTCAGTTAAGGCTATACCAGCACCGATAATGACGAAGCCAAGTATTAGCGGATAGATTGTGTTGCCTGAGAGCAGCATTGTATCGAGAGCAAGTAGTATTATGAACGCTATCAGTCCAATTAGAAGCAAGTTCTTTAGCATATCGGCAATTTCTACTTTGGCTTCTGGGAACATGGGTCGTAGCATTCTGCCAATGAAGGTCGCTAGAAAATCTACGAATACTGTTCCAAAGACAATTATCAGTATTCCTCCAAGGAGCCTTGGCAAATAGTCAGCTATTGAACTTAGATATCCACCGAAAGTTCCTCCGATGTTCAGGACTTGAATGGCGAGTATTATTGATAGTATTACAATGAATGCTTTAGTTACTGCTCCGATAAAGTTAGATAGGTCAAGACCAGCAGCCCTGAAAGATTTTCCAGTTACTGTTTGGTCAAAGCTTTTTTCCATCCCTAATTTTTCAACTATTTTATTTACTGCTTTGCCTACGAAAGTTCCGACAAACCATCCAATTATGATAATAATGATTGCAGCGATCACAGCAGGAAGGGCATTGACTATATCCGTCGCGACATTACTAAAAACTTCAACTATGTCAACCAAGAATATCACTAATCTCTTATTTGTATAGATTATTATTAAAAGTTATCCATTTGATAAAAAGCGTGATTAGTAATTTTTTTGCTATTAGCGTTATACGCATTCATAGCAGAAGAAAGCAATATTTTATCAACATTTCTGAATCTCCTCTTCAACGTTAACAAGGTACAAGATAGATTTTTAAAGCGAGTTTGATGAACTAATAATGTACATTTCTAAGGAGACGCTGTTAATGAGGAAAAATCCAAGTTTAATTTCTTCGAATGAAGCCTCCAAATATTTACAAGATATTGCTATTGCAGATATCCTTGTAGGCATGCCCTCCTACAACAACGTAATCACAGCAAACTACGTAGTATCTCAGATAGTCAAGGGATTAGATACCTACTTCCCAGACTACAAGTCAGTAGTTTTCGTATCAGACGGGGGTTCTGGAGACCAAACACTAACTTCAGTTAAAAAAATCGACATCAAATCAACCAACGTCAAACTAATTCCAACTATATATATCGGAGCTTCCGGAAAAGGAACAGCGATTCAAGCTATTTTTGAAGCAGCCAGGTACCTTCAAGTGAAGAGTGTAGCACTTGTTGATTCAGATCTGCGGAGTATTACTCCTGAATGGATGAAACTATTGATTGAACCCACATTAACTGGAACAGATTTTGTAGCGCCTTTGTATAATCGAAGCAAATATGACGGAACCATTACAAACTTTCTGTGTTACCCTTTAACTGCTGCACTTTTCGGCAAGAACGTTAGGCAGCCAATAGGTGGAGATTTCGGATTGTCATTACCCTTAGTCGAGGAGATTTTGGAGTCTTCGATGTGGAATTATCCTTATGTTAGCCGTTTTGGAATCGACATTTTTGAGACCTATACTGCATTGGCAAAGGGGTTTAAAGTTAAAGAGGCAAGGTTAGGTGTAAAAGAGCATGACCCAAAAGACCCCTCCAGCCAGTTAGCAGGCATGTTTAGACAAGTAACGGGTACATTGTTCAAATGTATTGAGAAATACGAGCCAATTTGGAAAAAAATCAATGGTGTATCTGAGACTGAGAAAATTGGCGAAGATACATCGAACAGCATTCCCAAAGCAGTCGAGGTTTCTCTGCCCAACACGATAGCGGCATTTAAAGCCAACTATGAAAATTACGCACCCACTTTTAGGTCACTACTAAGCAAAGACATTACATCCAGGTTTGAACAATTAAAGAGTCTTGAAACATCGAACGTTGAGTTTCCCTCGGAGGTTTGGGCTAACACCGTCTACACATTTGTCGTAGCATTTCACAGAGAGAAAGACGCTAGAGCAGCACTACTGTTGCTAGATGCGCTGCGAATTTTATGGATCGGAAGAGTCGCTGCCTTTATCAAAGATACATGGAGCCTTGAGCGAGACCAAGCAGAAGAAAAAGTTCTGCAAGAGGCAAAAGTTTTCACATCATTAAAAGCCAATCTAGTTGAAATGTATTAGCGTGAATTTCAAGATTAGCTATGGCCAAAAGCAATTTTGGCTGAGAACGTGAATTTTAAAGATTTGGATGGGGATAAAAATGGAAGAAGCAATCAAGACGCTATTGCACGCAGGTAATGAAGCCTTAAAAGCGTTTACTAAACGAAACTTGATTGAGAAAGAAGTGGATTTCGAAGAATTATGGACCTTGCTAAGAGTGAAAAAATTATTAGAAGCCCAACAATCCAATGGTTCATGGATCTATCCAACAAGAAAGCAACGTTGCGTTCACCCACAAACTATGACCAGTATCAAACTTACAAGACGATAGCCGAACTAGTGGAATTCTATGGATTAAATAGGAACATGAAGCAATTAGAAAAGCAGTTGATTTTCTATTTTCATTTCAGACTGAAGAAGGAGAATTCAGAGGTATGTACGGCAACCAGTACAGTCCTAACTACAGTGCAAGTATTACAGAATTCCTAATTAAGGCAGGCTATGATGGCGTGAAAATCTAGAAATCACTTGACTGGTTGCTTGGAATGAGGAGGATGATGGAGGATGGGCTATTCCTCTAAGAACCAGAAAAAGAGAATTGGAAGCTTGGAACGATAAAGAAACAATCGAGCCAGATAGGACCAAACCGTTCTCTCATTTGGTTACGGGTATTGTGTTAAGACCATTTTCTTTAACGCCTCAGTATAGAATAAAAGTAAAAGATGCGGGGATATTATTAGCGGATAGAGTCTTCACCAGAGATACGTACTCTGATAGAAGAGGCGTTGAGTACTGGACAAAATTCACTTTTCCATATCATTGGACAGACCTACTATCAACAATAGATACATTGACATTTCTCGGAATCAATAATCACCCAAAAATCAACGAAATAAAGAAGTGGTTTGAGAGGCACAAACAAAGCAACGGAATATACAAAGTAAACGTGATGGCAGGAGCTAAATACAAGGATATCAAATATTGGATAACCCTAAAATATTCATATGTGCTTAAAAGAATGATTCAACAAAAATAGCTCGAAATCTTTTATTTTGCTTGAGCTTCTAGACTAATTCTGCTGGCTTTTGAAAAAATAAAGCTGCCGTACTACAATTGCAGGTTTATAAAAAAACCAATGCTGTAAGGATGACTTATTTTATTATAATGGTGGCGGGGGTGGGACTTGAACCCACGAAGGCCTGCGCCAGAGGATCTTAAGTCCTCCTCCATATCTTAGGTGTAGAGATCTGGCCACCTATTTAGACCTGGCTCGGATACCCCGCCACCAGCACCGATACATCTACGCGCTATTGTTTAAGTTTTTTGATGTTTTGTGCGTAGTCCAACGGTGTCAACATATCGTTTTTTTTTGAAAAACTGATGTGAATTAACTGCGGCAGCATCTATTTCAATTAATTGACCTTGGGTGCTTAAAGTGAAGAATATTCAAGTGTTTTTAGCATGCTTCCTGAGCGGAAACCCTCTAAATCAAGTGTGATATAATCGAAACCCAGACTTTTTAATGCTACAACTATTCTGTCGATAACCTCTATATCGAAAAAAAGCCCGCGTTGGTCTTTGGAAAGTTCTATACGCGCTAGACCGTTATGGTCTCTGACTCTTAGATTATTCACTGGCACAATCTGTTTTATGGCTTGTTCTGCTTTTTCGATGCGTTGGAGTTTTTCAGCGGTAATTTTCTCATTGAAAGGTATCCTAGATGCTAAACACGCCAAAGCTGGTTTGTCGTGCACACTAAGACCCATCTGTTTAGCTACTTGACGAATCTCTTCTTTAACGAAACCGGTGATCATCCAAGGACTGTACACATCTTTAGATTCTAAGACTGCTCTAAAGCCTGGTCGGTGGTCTTTTAGATCGCTAGAGTTTGTGCCTTCGAAAACTGCTTGGAATCCAAGTTTATGTGCAGACTCAACTAGAGTTTGGAGAAGCTCTTTCTTGCAAAAATAGCATCTGTTCTCGGGGTTTTTGATGAATTCTGAGTTGTCTAATTCGTTCGTTTTCACAATATGCAGGTTGATGCCGATGTTTTTGGCTGTTATTTTAGCATCCTGTAATTCTTCAGAAGTGTAAGTAGGAGACGTAGCGATGATCGCTACTACTTTTTTGTCCCCTAAAACTTCGTGAGCGACCGCAGAAAGAGTTGAGCTGTCCACGCCGCCTGAGAAAGCAATAACAACTCCATTCTTTCCCTTTTCTGCAATAAATTCTCTGAGTCTTTCTAATTTAACGTTTAGATCTGACATTTTTTCACCTATTTGAGAAACTGTTCCTGGGTGGCTGAGACTGCAAGGTCTAATAGCTCTCGCAAAGGTTTCTTGGTTTTCTCTGCAAGGCGTTTTAGATCTTCATATTCAGGTTTTATACGGATAATTTCTCCGTTTTGGTCTTTAGAGATCTTAACTTTAACGGTTTCTTTGTTCCCCAATATGAGTAAATCGACCATATGGAGTTCTCTGTTTATGATATGGCGTTCACAATAGTAGACCCTTACACCGAGTGTGCCTGTTTCGTCAATTAGAACTTTTGATAGATGTTGGACATCTTTTTGTTCCGCTATTGCTTTGATTATTTGTCCTGGACGGTTTTTCTTTGTAAACATTGGAATTATGCTTACGTCTTTGGCCCCTTCAATTAGGAGTTTGTCGATTACGTATCCGAGTACTTCGCCAGTTGTATCATCAAGGTTAGTTTCCAGAACGGCTATTTCATCGCTCAATGGCTTTTCGGCATATTCTTCACCCATAGTTAATCTAAGGACTGCGGGTAATCCTGGGAAATCTTTGGTTCCAGCGCCATAACCTAACTTCATAGGAACGATGGGGGGATAAAAACGGCTTACTTCATCTGCCAAGTTTACTAGTATTGATACTCCTGTGGGGGTAGCGAGTTCTGCATTGATTGGGCCTCCATGGAAAGGGAAGTTTTTTGATTGAAGAATTGCTAACGTTGCTGGTGCAGGGCTTGAAACAGCGCCGTGTGAAAAATTGAATGTTCCACCGCCTACGGCTACGGGTGTTGAGTAGATTCTTGATTCAAAAAGCTTCAAGTCTTCAAGGGCAACTGCAATGCCTAGTATTTCAGCGGCAGTATCGACAAGGGCTACTTCGTGCAGGTGTGCATCATCGAAGGAAACTTGATGCAGATCGGCTTCAACACTAACTAATGAGCGGATCGCTTTGGAAACAAACTCTTTGGCTTTCGTTGGAAGATTCAAGTTTGCTGCAGCGTTTTCAACTACATCCACCAGTTGGCCACCACTTTTTTTCGATGTTGACTCAGAGGTTACATCAATCTGTGTAGCTTTAAATTCACCCCGTGTTACTTTTTTCAAATCAATTTTGATCTTACCGTAGCCGAGATCTGGGTGCTCTAGAGATTTAATTGCCAAAATTACTTTGCTAGCGTCTGCGCCGAGATCAATCAAAGCGCCTAAAATCATATCTCCGGCAACACCGGAAACTTGACAATCAATTATGAGAACTTTTTTGGGTCCCGACATGATTTATCACAAAAACTTAGTTAGTAAGACAAACATAATAGATATATTGTGTTGTCTTTTTTTAAATTGCTTGTTTATGTCATCGCTTAAAGATATTTTAGACAAGGTTGCTAACCAAGAAATTACACCAATACAAGCTGAAAAACTTTTGAAGCTAAATGCAATCGATCAAGTAGGATGCTTAGCCAAGATAGATGGAAACCGAGAAATACGTAAAGGCGTTCCCGAGATTGTTCTGGCTGAAGGTAAAACACCAATCGAAGTCTTAGACATAACTAGGGGTATGCTCAGGAGAACCGGCAGAGTCATCATCAGCAGATCAACGGATGAATACGTAAAAGCTCTCAAAGAGGCTTTTGATAAAGATGCCACACTTGAGGTACATAACAAAGCGAGATTAGTGGTTGTGAAAAAGAAGGATCACACAATGTTGCAAAGTGGCGGCAGAGTTGCAGTTTTGACAGCAGGGACTTCTGATGTCCCGGTTGCTGAGGAAGCAAAAATTATTGCTCAAGAAATGGGGTGCAGGGTTTGGTCAGCTTACGATGTGGGAGTTGCAGGAATTCACAGACTACTTGAACCGATTAAAGAAATTATTGCAAACGACGTTGATGTAATTGTTGTGGTTGCTGGCAGGGAAGGTGCTTTGGCATCCGTTGTTTCTGGACTCATTGATGTTCCTGTAATCGCAGTGCCGACTTCCAACAGTTTCGGTTTTGGAGGAAAAGGCGTGGCTGCATTGATGGCGATGCTTCAGTCTTGTTCGTTGGGACTGGCGGTTGTTAACATTGATGGCGGAGTTGCTGCAGGCGCAGTAGCTGCATTGATTGCCAATCGCACGGGTAAATTAAGAAAACAGGCTTAGAAATTTTTCCTTTTAACACTCTAAGCAAACGGGTTTGCTAAAAAACTCGAGTACCCATTTTTTAGGTTCGCTCATATTATTAGTATAATTTGAACAAAAATTTAGATGAAAAATTTAGAGGCCTAAAAAATAGGCTGGTGAAATTAGCTGTCCTCTGCGTCTTCTTTTGCCAATTCATCTGAAATACTATCATCATGACTCTGAGCGTTCTTGCGTGTTTGTTTTTTGCTCGGAGCTCCTTGTTCTCGCCCTAACATGAACCCTTCCTCGGCGGGCGTGATTTCGTCATCTTCAAGCATTGTGTCTCTTTCGCCTGCATCGTAGATGTCATCAGTTTCTTCTTCTTTGTCCTCTTTATCGAGTGGAGGGCCTTGATAGAAATGAGGAGGCGCTTTCTTCTTTGTTTTATTACTCAAATCATCATCTCCATTTTAACTTTTTTTTAAGTTCTGTTTTAGACAAATAGACATTGTAATTTTAACGTCTTTTATGAGTATGTGATTACATAATGACAATCACAAATAAAACTGTTCAAGCAAAATTAAAAGTTGCCATAAATCCTTGTGTATTACAAAGGTTACCAATCATAAATTTTTAAGTGATGCTGCGTCTAATTGCACAAATTATCTAAAAAATGTAAATTCTAACCATGTACTTTGCAATAAAACTTACTAAAGATTTTTATACTCAAAAACAAACCTTTGAAATGTCACATTAACTCAGTATCACAAAGCCCAACAAGCTTTTAGGATAAGAAAAGGATCTGTGGCAGAAGAAAACAAGCAAATGCAAACTCAATCATTTAAGGATTTACCTTTATCTAGGGAAATCCAGAGAAGTATCGAAGAACTCGGGTTTGAAAGTCTTTTTCCGATTCAAGCTCAAGCAATAATCCCCCTGCTCGAAGGCAAAGACGTCATCGGGCAAGCCCAAACCGGCACAGGTAAAACCGCAGCTTTTGGCTTACCAATGGTTCATTGTATAAACCGCGAAGTCCGCGGCGTCCAAGGACTTATTTTGGTACCAACACGTGAACTCGCAGTTCAAGTCGCCGAAAACATGACAAAATTCGGCAAATATGCCAAACTAAAGGTTTTAGCTGTCTACGGTGGAGAATCCATAAACAAACAAATCCACTCACTAGCAAGCGGTGTCCAAATTGTAGTTGGAACACCTGGCAGACTCATTGACCTCATGGAAAGACGCGTACTGAATTTAGCGTCTGTGCGTATTGTGGTTTTAGATGAAGCTGACCGAATGCTCGACATGGGCTTCACAGAAGACGTCGAATACATTTTGTCAAAAACACCAAGAGACCGTCAAACAAGTCTTTTTAGCGCAACCATCGACGATTCTGTAATGCGTGTGTGCAACAAATACCTCAAAAATCCTCAAAAAATTCTTGTCAGCAAAGACGAAATTGCACTAACCCAAATGAAACAATACTATGCCATCGTCAACCAAGGCGGCAAACTCAACGCACTCTGCGATTTTCTGCAGGATGACCAAGTAGACAAAGCCATCATTTTCTGTAGAACCCGCCATGAAACAAGCCGGTTAGCTGACCAACTCTACAAACGAGGTTTCAAAACACAAGTCCTCCATGCAGGCTTTACGCAAGCCCAACGCGACCGATCAATCAACGATTTCCGTCGCGGCACACGCAACCTTCTAGTAGCAACCGACGTAGCCGCAAGGGGCTTAGACATCGAAGGCATAACCCACATAATCAACTACGACGTACCAAACGACCCGCCAGTATATTTCCACCGTATAGGCAGAACTGCACGTAAAGGCGAAGAAGGCACCGCAATAACCCTTGTAAGTTATGGTGAAATGTCAAACTTTAACAACATCAAATGCTTAACCAAAACAAAAATAGAAGAAATCAAAAAAGCAACAACCACCCGAATAGAAGACTCTCCAATCCAGAGCTTCTACTAAACCTATTTTTTAGTTTCCAATTCTTTATTAAATCTAAGAGTATACGAACCTATAGTACGTGTATCAAGACGTTTCTTGAACATTTTCATTAGATTCTCTATGAAACTAAGGCACCATATCGGCTTTCGGCTAGATGGAATATCTTATTGCGGAGTTTTTCATTCATCAACCTGCTATTACAAAAGGGCTTATGCCTGCAATTCAGCTATTAGACATCAAAAAAATCCGTAGAATAAAATATAATCATTTTTAGCTACTAACATTCTTCCGTTGAACTCGGCTTTATAGTTAAAGCTGATTTGTCTGTTGTAGCTAACTCATATTGGTTTGAATGTTTTATGGCCTTTTTAGGGCAAATATCAACACAATGGTAGCAGAATATACATTTATCCAAGTGAACCTGAGGCTTCTTTTTTTCATCCACTTCAACCATTTCGATTGCTTTAGAGGGGCATTCTTTGCAGCATAAACCGCACCCGATACAAAGTTCTGAGTCAAACATTGGTTGGCCACGGTAATCGTTAGGTAAAGTAGGCTTAGTAGACGGATATTTGGTCGTTGCTGGTTTAGAGACAAGTTCGTGCGCAGCTCTCTTAAATAATCGGGGGATACGCGGTTTAGGCATTTAATTACACCACTTGCTAATTCTGGTATAAACCATTATTTTAATGCAACTAAAAAAGCAATCTATGAAGTCTGAAAATCGAATAATTGTGGTCATCATTCTCTTTTTTGCTGAGATCCTTAGCGCCGTTGATAAGACTGCGCTCTTTCTCAAATATGCTCTGCCTTCTTTGAGGGTAGCTTTTGGTCAATATTGCATTTCCTTCTTTTTTCCTGATTTTCTGCAAAAAATACTCCTTGTGCAAGACAGTTTACTCAGTGAAAGTTTGCTCGAAGCCAAGTTGTTGTCTGCGTTGCTCTAATAAAATGCTAATAACTCACAGAAAGCATTATTTGATATCATGTGGTTTTTTCGCTCGGACAGTTAGTATTTAAAAGGCAAGGGAAATGAAACAAGTTTCTAAGTATGCAACTGCTAAAGAAAGGAGAAATATGACCCAGCAAGAAAAGATACGGCTAGGTCTAAGAATATGTCACGGAGTAATCTCAAACCTGGTTGGTGGGAGAACTCCACTGTTCTGTGGTCATAAACTAACTTATAATTGTAACCTCAAATGTAGAATGTGCCCATTTTGGAAAAGATCGACAACAGATTTGAGCCTAGAGAAAGAAAAAACCATTCTGAGGCAAATTTATAATTCAGGAGTTTGCGGAATCGCATTTGAAGGCGGAGAACCACTTCTGAGAAAGGACTTGGTTGAAATTCTTGATTATGCTAGGTCTTTACCTTTGCAAACGAGCCTTATCACAAACGGCACTATGTTGGAATCCAGAATAGATGAAATAACACCATACATTAACGGTGGCATTTATGTTTCTCTAGATGGAATAGGCAAAACTCATGATTTAATCAGGGGTGTCAGCGGCTGTTTCAAAAAGGCAATAGAGGGAATAAGCGCAGCCTCCAAAAAAATTCCTGTTGCAATTAATACGACGATAATGGCTAAAAATATCTATGAGATTGAAGATCTGGTTAAGTTGGCAAAGGAATTAGATGTAAAAATATCAGTTGCTGTTGCCCATGATTACTGCAACGCTGAAGTGTCTGCACCTCAAAGTCAAGAAATCATTGACGCAGCCAGAAACCTCATTGAATTAAAAAAGAAAGGTTATCCTCTCATAAATTCAATAAGCTATTTTAAAGTAATTGCTAAAGAGAAAAAATGGAACTGTAAACCTTGGTCAACAATTAACGTAAGTCCGGAAGGATATTTAGTTCTACCTTGTTATGTGCTAAATGGATATGCGAAATCTATTTCCGTTTTTAAAACTAGTATCAGAACTGCTATATCCGATTTTAATTGGAGAGAAATACAGAGGTGTCAAATTTGCAGTCTCCACTGTTATGTGGAACCGTCACTGGTGCTTTCTTATGATTTTGGAACCCTACGGAATTGGGCTTTTCCAACAAAGGACAATCTAGCTTAAGCATATTGGTCTTTGCAGAGATAATCTAGGACGCGTTTATTCTTGTTTCATTTGATTTTTTTGGTTTTCAAAAATAAAAAGTTCATCTATTTTGGTTTTTAGAGTTTCAGCTATTTGGTAAGCAAGTATTAGTGATGGATTATACTTTCCCTTTTCTAGATAAAGGATGGTTTCTCTTCTAACACCGACCGCTCTTGCAAGATCTTCTTGAGTTAAATCATATCTTGCTCTGAACTCTTTGATTCTGGTTTTAAACTTCATCACAATTCTCCTTTTTTGGCGTAATACCAGCTTAATAAACCATAAGAAAATCCTGATACCAGCATTATGGCAATTACAGCCCATCCAGCTTCTATCTCTGGCAAGTTTAGAAACTCGTTTCCAACTATGATCCAAACCAACGTTGAGACCATAAATGCCAAACCGATATAGTAGCTTCCCAAAGCTGCTTTCCCCTGAATCTTTGACGTTCTTTCATCTCTTAACGGGTATCCTGCTTTTCTATCTCTCTGGGTTTTCCAGATTACAAATATTCCCAGTAGAATAATCAGCAAAGCATTTATGATAAGAATGATTGGCCATCCGAAGGCACCCATAACTATTCACCTCCACTATTCATTATTCCTCTTTGACCTGAAAGAGGACATATTCCAGTTATTCCCAGTACCAGCGTAGTTTTTGCCTGTTGTTTCGCCCAGAATTGCTCCATCAAAATTCTTCTTGATCCAAGTAAACAAATCAAAATTCCCAAAACGAACATTGTTTTCAAGTTTTTGTCCATATTTCCCGGGCTCCATTTATCCAAATCCAACATTTTATTATCTTTATCTAACATAATGTTATGTTATTCTAACTAATAAATTTTTTGCGCAGACTTCTTAGACCCACCTTAGCCTCAACATTAAATAGCGTGTGTCTTTGGGTCTTGGAAAGCGCAACGTGCTCCTTCTAATTCGACTTCTGAGGGGGCTATCTAAGTTCAGTATTCGTTTCTCCTTCCTGTCGGTTAATTCGAGGTTAGCTAAGGTTTTTTCAAATGCACATACTTTATGAGTTAAAAGCAGAATGTTAATTGCGGTGGCACAGTAAGCTATGAGTAATTCTCGATTATCAAGTGAATTACAAGGAAATACCCTTCGTGTGTACTGGTACTTAATCAACTCGTCCAAGACGGCTGTTGGTCCTAGAGATGTTCAAAGGAAATTGGGTTTTTCAAGTCCTAACTTGGCGGTTTATCATTTGGATAAATTAGTTGATTTAGGTATAGTTGAGAAAGTTACGGGTGGGTATCATGTAACTGAAATAGTTGATGTGGGTGTCTTAAAGCAGTTTACAAAGGTTCGGGGTTTTGTTTTTCCTAGACAGATTATCTATGCTTCGATGTGGACATCGCTGTTTATTTTTTATCTTTACGAATTTAGAACTTTGAATTTCTATAGTTTCTTTGCTTTTCTACTTGGGATTCTTGGTATCGTGATTTTTTGGTTTGAAGCTCTGAACAATTGGCGGAACCGCCCCCGCTAATTTTAATGTGCTTTTTTGTTTCGCCGGCCAGGTCAATTAATGTATCAAAATTTTCGTTTAGTTTGCATACATTGAAGTATATCTTATTGAGGATGCGAACATAGCTATCATTCAGTGTAATTTTTTCTTTTCAAATCTTAACCTTCTTGAACCCTTTCTATCAAAGAAAAAGGTTGGTTTGGTTGCTGTTTTTTCAGCATAGGGTTTAGTTGCCGGTTAACGTTATGTTATAGTTGTGGGTTCGGGAGTTGGTGTGGGTTCAACGGTTTCTGAGGGTGGCTCCGGGGTTTCTGTTGGAGATGCCGAGGGTGCAATTAAGTCTGGTGAGTTATCGGTTGTGGAAGCTTGGGGAAGGGTTGTGGCTGTTGCTTTGAATACTGGTTTTAGGTTTCCTTGGTTGCTGATGGAGGCGGTCATATCGATGAGTACAGTAGTTGTTTCTCCTTCATTGATTTGGAATTTGATTATTATGTCAATTTTGTCGGAGGGTACATTCAGATCAGCAGTGGTGTCGTCTGAGTATGTTGCTGTTGCATCTTTAATATGTAAACGGATTTTTGAGTAGTCTCCTTCTGGAAGTAGGGTAGTTGACAAATCTTCGCTGATATCTGTAAGGCGTAACAAATCAAAATTCACGGATTCTTTCCCTTCCTTAAAGGGCAATTTTGTCCAGCCGCTGCCTTGATTTTGAACTTCGACACTATCTATTGTCACGTAAAGTTTTGATAGCTCTACAGGGGCATCTTTGATGGCTACCACAAGAGTTCCCAAAGCTATTGGGTTCTCCGGAGCTGCGTTGCTTGGAAGCTGTATCCCCGACGTGGATATAGCAGCTATTATTATGATTGCTGTGGCTATTCCTGCGATTGCATAGATGCTTAGTTTTTTGGCGTTCATTGACATTTTATTCACTAACTAACCAAAATGTAATCGCATGATTTAATACAATGCTTTTGAACAACCTGTTCAAGAATTTGAACGGATATAAAAAGCGCCCATTAGCATGCGCACTAGCTAAGAGATTTTTAATTCATGAAATTTTATACCAAACTCTGTTATTAGTATACATCAAATTCTTTCTCAATTTTAACTCATTTTGCGGAAACAGAGTCCTCAGGCACGATGAGATGCTCATTGGGAGGAGCATAATCTACTTGAGTGTTTTTGCCTGAAGATAAATTTAGGTTGAGAGTTCCGCTCTTTAATTCTATGTATGATAAAAAGGAGCACTAAATTTAGGTCTCAAACAAGAATCAGCATGAAGTTTAAATTTGTAGAAAACAGCAAATATGTGATGCTTATGGGGTTCTTTCCAATCGAAAAATGTCAGGTGATTTGGCGGAAAGACGTTTCGTCTGACAATGATAGGCAAGAGATTATCAGAAAATTAAAGGGAATGGCACTTGAACTTCAAGAAGCTATAGATTTTACTGTAAGGTTGAGTAATCGAAAAATGAATGAAGTAAAATACTGGCTTGAAACAAGCACTGATAGCAGCTATACTTTGTCAATTTATTATGATTCTCATGCATCAGCATGGGGAATGCTTATTGAAATGATGGAAACAGAAAAAATGCCTTCCCAAGTGGTGGGTGAAATTGCCTGCAATGACCCAGTGACTTTTCAGTTTATTGAGCAAAAAGATATCCTTAAGACAGAACCCATTTCTTAGTGGAAATGGGCGCCAAAACAGGCTTTCTGATTACTCTTGTGCAAACATAGAAAACCATTTCAAGGCACCTTCTTTACGAAAATTCAATACCACTCTATCTCAATACATGCAAAGTTCCTGCATGACCTGGCTCCCATCCTTTAAAGTTGGAAACCTCTCTTTTACATGACCAGAGCTTACCTATTCATGCTTAAGCCTATTATCAACATGATTTTCCATCCCTTAGCCTCTAAAGGCTGGCAAGAAAAATAATGTCAATGCACCATCCAAGGCAGAAAACAGATACTTAGGAAGAATACCATAGTGAAAGATGAAAGATATAGAAAGAAAATAGACAGTTATCTTAAGCTAATTGGAGATTGGTTTATAGAGTGTTTTTTTGTAAGAGATTGCAATGTATAAGATGTTTTATCGCGTATGACTTTTTGCATCGCTAATTGTTGAAACAGTAAAGGGCTCAAACAAAAAGTATTAAGAACACAGCAAAACAAAAAATATCACTGAGAGAAAAGCAAATTGGCTAAATTAAATTGGACAACCGCTGACTCAGAGGGAACCGTAGTTTCAAGAGGAAAAAACAACTACTATACAATACTTGTCAGAGGAATCCCAGAAGAACGACCTAAAGATTGCATAATAGAACTCTACGTCACAACCAAAGAGATCACGATTCCAGAAATTAAACACAACCCACATAATAGACAAATAAAACTGCTATCACGCTCAATTATCTGGGGTAACTTACCACCTGCAAATAGCATAGAAAAAGCAATCGAAAAAAAGAAAAACACAGCTGAAAGAACAGAGAACAAAAATCCATATAGCTCGATCACTAGCGCTTATAGCTCAAAATAAAACAGAAAGATAAAAAAACTATATTGCCTTATTTCATTTTTCTCAGAGTCTTTTAACGCTCCAAAACTAGTTCTTTAATAAATTCTAAAACTGAATAGAAATCAACAGAAATCACTTGAACTTTTCAAAGAAGACTAGTTGTTGCATAGACACAACAACAAGAACTTAAAACATTCAATCAATATTATACTATACAATTTGTCAAATAGAAATAGAGGTGAATTATTTGAAGTGTGGTCTTTGTAAAGGTGAAGTTAAAGAGCAATCTAAAATAACAGATGATGGCAAATGTTCAAATTGTGGTGCCAAACTAGCAATCGCTAAATAATTTAATAGAAAAAACATTTTTCTTATTCTTCTTTTTGTAAGTTTTCTTTGCGCTCCAAAATTAGCTCTTAGATTTAGCTAGCGCTAAAAGTGTCTTAATATTTTTGAAACAAATAGAACCGTGCCTGCTTTTTGAGTTTATATTTTGCTTTAGATGGTGCCCTCTTACTATTTGCTTTAACCATTTCAAAAGTAATAACCTGATTCTTATTTGTTAAAAAATATTCTTCTATTTTCTGTGGGTCGTCAATCAACTTTCCATTGCTGGCAAACACTCCAATTGGCAGAAAATCAGGATTCACATAAGCCATACACGCATCATAATGTTCATTGTTAACAAAAAGAAGCCCCATCTTTCTCAGAAATAGACCACAATATATGGATACAAACCCACCACTCAGCGAAATCAAAAGATCAAAACTTGCTTTGTCCTCCTTAATTCCCACCCTGTAATCTGCTTTATGAAGTTTGATTATTGGTTTACCATTTACTTCTGAGTTGGCTTCTATGTATCCTAAAAGTTCTGAATCTTTAAACATTGAAGTTATACCAGCAACAAAGTCAACATAGACAACAAACTGAAAAACTAAGGAAGGAGTCAGATGAATCCAGCTTCCAGGGTATAACACACGTTCCACTTGATACTTTTCTTTTAGTAGACGAAAAGCCCCAAGATGCACATCATTAATTCCACTGTAATTTGAAAGATATTTTTCAAGTGTTTTTGAAGGCATACAAAGAACTAAACAAAAATAGGACTAATCATTCTTTCGAAATAACTCCTCTTTACGCTCCAAAATTGTTCTTTAAGGGTCTTTATATGCAGAGTTGACCAGTCCAGGTGACCAGCCCCATTAAGTGGGCAGGCAACACAAAATGAAATACAAATGTTATAAAACACAATGCCCAATCTGCCACAACACAGGCTCCATCCAACTAGTCCTCAACAAAAAACAAGAAGTAAAATACGCCAGAACCAAGCATTACAGCAATATCAACAAAGATTCTAAGAAGCCACAATTCACGTACTGCAAAATAAACAACAAAGAAGAATTGAAAACTTTATTATCCAAGCAAGGAATCTCTCTGACAACAACAGCCTCAGGTCAAGCTGGTCAAACACAGGGATTTGCAAGCCTTGACCACCAACATGGAGGCTGCGCCACCAAACAACAAAACAAGCCATGGGCGAGTAGCTCAGCACGGATAGAGCACCAGCCTCCTAAGTTGGGGGTCGAGGGTTCAAATCCCTCCCCGCCCGCCATAGTTCCCCTATATGAACCTAATACTACGCTTTTTATTCCCAGGGAT
>Ga0315540_10000008_pt1 | contig 95271 bp, 85 predicted proteins | sample SalMarSW160110MG_FD_203677 | JGI IMG/M metagenome (GOLD analysis project Ga0315540, IMG submission 203677) | Salt marsh sediment microbial communities from the Plum Island Ecosystem LTER, Massachusetts, United States - Salt Marsh Sediment SW1601-10 ...
CGCCAGCGCCGTCACCGTCATCTCACCCGCCGCCGCCAGCCGGCACAGCGCCAGAATGCGCTTTTCATTGGCAAGCAGCTTGAGCGCGCGGGCGACCGTGCCGGCCTTGGCTTCCAGCGCATCCATGGCCTGTTGACGGTTTGACGAGTGCATATCCAATCATCCATATTTTAGGTTTCACTAAATTAGCGATCACTAAAATACATGTCAAGCCCTTCATGTGTCGATTTCCGTCGACGGATTGCGCCGCCCCCGATGCATAGCCTAACAAGGGCGCGGGCAATTTGAGGGAAATCAAGGCATGCGTGAACACTCCATTGCGGCGGTGCCGGGCGACGGCATCGGGACGGAAGTGATCAATGCCGGCATTGAGGTGCTGCAGGCGGTGGCGGCACGCGACGGCGGCTTTCGCCTCAAGGTGGAGACCTTTCCCTGGGGGAGCGATTATTACTTCGAGCACGGCCGCATGATGCCCGAGGACGGGCTTGCCACCCTGAAGAATTTCGATGCCATCTATTTCGGCTCGGCGGGCGATCCGCGGGTTCCCGACCACATCTCGCTGTGGGGCCTGAGACTGGCGATCTGCCAGCCCTTCGACCAGTACGCCAATGTGCGCCCGACCCGCCTTTTGCCGGGCATCGAGGGGCCGTTGCGCGATGTCGGTCCCGGCGACCTCGACTGGGTGATCGTGCGCGAGAACACCGAGGGCGAATATTCAGGCGCCGGCGGGCGGGTGCATCGTGGCCACCCCCACGAGGTGGGGCTCGATGTCGCCGTATTCACCCGCGCCGGGGTGGAACGCATCCAGCGCTTTGCCCTCGAGCTTGCCCGCTCGCGCCCGGCCAAGCACCTGACGCTGGTCACCAAGTCCAACGCCCAGCGCCACGGCATGGTGATGTGGGACGATGTGTTCGAATTGGTGAAGGCGGATTTCCCGGGTGTCAAAACCGACAAGATGCTGGTCGATGCCATGACCACCCGCATGGTCCTCAACCCCAGGTCCATCGACGTGGTGGTGGCGACCAACCTGCATGCCGATGTGTTGAGCGACCTGGCGGCGGCGCTGAGCGGCAGCCTCGGCATTGCCCCCACCGCCAATTTGAACCCCGAGCGGGCGTATCCTTCGATGTTCGAGCCCATCCACGGTTCGGCCTTCGACATCATGGGCAAGGGGATCGCCAACCCGGTGGGCGCCTTTTGGTCGGCCTCGATGATGCTGGAACACCTGGGCGAGCGACAGGCCGCCGCGGGCCTGATGGACGCCATCGAGTGCTATACGGCATCGGGCAAGACCCGACCTCGCGACCTCGGTGGCAATGCCACGACCGATGAGGTGAAGGACGCCATCATCGGCCTGATCGAGGGGCGCAACGCATGACGGCGAAAAGCTGGTCCGACATCACCATCCAGTTCGCCCACCCCGCCTATCGGCTGGCCGAACGCTTTGCGGCGCGCCATACCGGCATGGCGCATTTCCAGAGCCACGACCGGGCCGACCTCAAGGCGCGCATCGGTGAGGCCGACGTCCTGGTCATCTCCGGCTTCTGGGACAATCGCCTGCTGGAAGATGCCGCGAAACTGCGCTTCATCCAGGTGTGCGCGGCGGGCTACGACGCCTTCGATCAGGATGCCCTGAAGGCGCGCGGCATCCGCCTCGCCAATGCCTCGGGCGTCAATGTCAACGCGGTGAGCGAGCACGCCATGGCGCTGGTTCTGGCCTTCACGCGCAAGCTCGGCGAGGCCCGCTACAACCAGAAGAAGGCCTTCTGGCGCGGCATGATTTCCGACATCGCCCGACGCGAGGACGAACTGCCGGGCAAGACCATGCTGATCTATGGCCTCGGCGCCATCGGCACGCGCCTGGCAAGACTGGCGCGCGCCTTCGGCATGCGCGTCATCGGCATCAAGCGCGATGTCGCCCAGGGCAATGACGCCGTGGATGAGCTGCACAAGCCGGAAGCGCTCATGGCGCTGTTGCCGCAGAGCGATTTCGTGGTGCTCACCTGCCCGCTGACGCCTGAAACCCGCGGGCTCATCGGGGCAGCGCAATTCGATGCCATGAAGCCCACGGCGGTGCTGATCAACGTGGCGCGCGGGCCTTGCGTCAATGAAGTCCAACTCATTGAAGCGCTGCATAGGGGTTTGATCGCCGGGGCGGGCATCGACGTGACCGAGAAAGAACCTCTGGATGCCGCATCGCCGTTGTGGGGCATCGACAATGTCTTCCTCACGCCCCACACCGCCGGCGAGACGCAGACTTACGAGGAAAGCGTCCTCGACATTCTTAAGGAGAACCTGAAGCGGCTTGCCGAAGGGCGGAGCGACCTGTTGAAGGGGATCGTCTGACACTGCAATGTCATTGCCGGATTCATCCCGGCAATCCATAACCCCCGCGCTCACCATCCGGGCAAGGCCGGTGGTTATGGATGCCCGCAACAAGTGCGGGCATGACTGGGGAAAGGCCGGGCTCCATATCTCCGCCTAGAAGGCAAAATCGCGGAAGACGCGGGTGATGTCGCCGTGCCAGTCGCCGTGATAGAGCGCCAGCAGATCCTCGGCGTTGGTTTGCCCGGAGGCGACGATCTCATCGAGGGCTTCGAGGAAATGGGCTTCTGAACGGTCGTAGACGCCGAGCCGGTGGCGGGCCTCCAGCCCGTCGCGGGCAATGGCCAGCACATCGCGGGCGACATCGAGCAACGGCCGTCCGGCAATGCTCGCCTTGAGCGCCGTTTTGGGGACGGCATCGCGCATGGCCTGGCGCTCGGCGGCACTCCAGCCCTTGACCAGTTCCCAGGCGGCATCGAGAGCGGCATCGTCATACAGCAGCCCGACCCACAGTCCCGGCAGGGCGCACAGCCGCCGCCACTGGCCAGAATCGGCGCCGCGCATCTCCATGTAGCGCTTCAGACGCACCTCGGGGAAAATGGTGGTCAGATGATCGCCCCAGTCCTGCAAGGTGGGGCGGACGCCGGGAAGCTGCGGCAGCTTGCCTTGCATGAACGCGCGGAAGCTCTCGCCCGACACGTCATGGTAGGTGCCGTCGCGGTAGACGAAATACATCGGCACATCGAGGGCATAGTCGACATAACGGCCAAAGCCGAAGCCCTCCTCGAAGGCAAAAGGCAGCATGCCGGTGCGGTCGGGATCGGTATCGCGCCAGATTTCCGAGCGGAACGACAGATAGCCGTTGGGCTTGCCTTCGGTGAAGGGCGAGGCCGCGAACAGCGCGGTCGCCACCGGCTGCAGGGCCAGCGACACCCGCATCTTCTTCACCATGTCGGCTTCGCTGGAAAAATCGAGGTTCACCTGCACGGTGCACGAGCGCAGCATCATGTCGCGGCCGAGCTTGCCCTTTTTCCCCATGTACTCCCGCATGATGCGGTAGCGGCCCTTGGGCATCACCGGCGTCTCATCACGGGTCCACAGGGGCGAAAACCCGAGGCCCAGAAAGCCGATGCCCAGGCCATCGCCCACTTCGCGCACCTGGGCGAGGTGCTCGTGAACTTCCATGCAGGTCTCGAACACCGTCTTCAGCGGGGCGCCGGAAAGCTCGAACTGGCCGCCCGGTTCCAGCGAGACGGAGCCGCCGGTCTCGGGCTCGACCAGACCGATGATGTTGCCCTTCTCGATGATCGGGGTCCAGCCGAAGCGATGCTGGAGGCCTTCCAGCAGCGCCTTGATGGAACGCTGGCCATCATAAGGCACAGGTTCCAGCGTATCGGTGAGAAAGGCGAATTTTTCGTGCTCGGTGCCGATGCGCCACTGATCGCGCGGCTTGCAGCCGGCCTCCAGGTAGGCAACCAGCTGGTCACGGCTTTCGATGGGTGTGTGCGATTCGCCGGTTTCGGGGGCAGGTCCGCTCACGAGGCTGGTATTCCTTTTGTTGGCATGCCTGATCCGGCCCCCTCTCTAAAGGGGCGAACGCAACGCTGGCAAGCCCAACCTGCGCATGGCGCCCATGCGTCACATGAGAAATTTCGATGCTTGAAATCAGGCCCAGTCGCCCAGCGTCGCCTCAACCAGCGCCATGATGGCCACCGCGGCGGTATCGGCGCGCATGATGCGGGGACCGAGGCTGACCGGCACCACGAACGGCAAGGCCAAAAGGCGGCTGCGCTCCTCAGGCGTAAACCCGCCCTCGGGGCCGACAAGAACCGCCAGCGGGCCGGGCGCCACGGCCTTGAGCACCGCAAGCGGCGAAGCGCCGGCGCTGGCCTCGTCGCAGAAGATGAGGCGGCGACCGGCATCCCAATGATCGAGGATGCGCTGAAGCGGTTCTTCTGCCAACACCTCGGGCACCCACACGAGATTGCACTGCTCGGCGGCCTCGATGGCATTGGCCTGCAAGCGCTCGATCTTCAGCCGTGAGACGATGGTGCGGGCGGTGATCACCGGCCGGAGGCGCCGGGCGCCCATTTCGGTCGCCTTCTGGGCCACATAGTCGAGGCGAGCAGCCTTCAGCGGCGCGAACAGGTAGTCGATGTCGGGCGGGGCGACCGCGGGGGCAAGCTGTTCTGCGCACACCACGGCTGCACCGCGTTTTCCCGCCGAGGCGATGGTAACCAGCCATTCCCCGTCGCGGCCGTTGAACAGCCGCAAGGGATCGCCAGCCTTGAGGCGCATCACGCCATGGACATAGTGGGCCTGATCGCGCCCCAGGGAAACGTCGGCGCCGGTCTCCAGCGGCTGATCCACATACAGGCGGGGGATGCGGGCGAGATTTGGGGTCATGGCGCTACTCCGCCGCTGCATCGGCGTCTGCCTCGTAGCGGCGGGCGAGCTTTTGGGCCTCTGAAGCCATCTGGCGGCGCAACGGCTCGGGGGAGATGATTTCGGCCTCCGTCCCCAGCCAGCGCGCCAGCGGCAGGATGGAGCGCGGATCGACTTCCGGCACCGCCATGATGACACTGCCGTCTGCTTCATCGCTGAAGCGGGCATGGCGGTAGAACCAGTCCTGACGCAGGCGCGCCGCCAGCTCCGGCGTGAGGCGGATACAGGTCACCGAGCGGGCGTCCTGCTCGAACCAGCGGTCGAAGCCGGCGGCCAGCCAGGCGCGGCCGGTAAAGCGCTGGATATCGAATTCGCGATCCGGCCTGAAAGCCATGGTCGAGACAGTTACCTGACGCACCTTGTCGGCCCGCCAGATACGGGTGTCGCCGTGTTCGAGCGAGCGGCCGACGAGATACCAGCGGTCGCGATCATAGAGGATCCCTTGCGGTTCGATCTCGTGCTCGCGCACGGTGCTGCGGTAAGGGTTTTCGTAGACCAGCCGCACCCGGCGGCTGTTGAGGATGCCGGTCAGAAAGCCGTTCACCGCCGGCCCGCCGTCGAGGGGTTCGGAAACCGGCCGCTCCCAATGAAATATGTCCTCAGGTGCTGCCTCCACCGCCACGATGCGGGCACCGTCCTTGAGCAGCGACCGGGCAGCCGAGGGCAGCGATACCAAAAGCTTTTTCTCCGCCGTTTCGAGATCGGCGGCGTAGGGCGTGGCTTTCAGGCCGCGCACCAGCGCCAGCGCAACCAGAAGTGCGGCCGTTTCGGCCCGCGTCAGTCCCACCGGCGGCTGCAGATAGCCTTCCGCCAGCCGGTAGCCGCCCTCGGCACCGCGGGTGCCCTCCACCGGCACGCCGAGCCCCAAAAGCCGGTCGACATCGCGGTAGATGGTGCGTAGCGACACCTCGAAGCGGCGCGCCAACGCGCTGGCCGGGATCACCTTTGAACCCGACAGGGCAAGCACGATGCCAAGGGCTCTTTCGACGGTGTTCATGGCGGCTTTCGCGACGCTTTCGGGCGGTCCTCAAAAAATATTTCAGAGGTCCGAAAATAACCGATTCAATCCTGACACACAGTTGGCAGGAATGGTAGCGCAAATTACGGGTCACTGGAGCACGAATGAAGGAGCAACCCCGATGAACCAGATGACCAGCAACATAGTCAGTTTCAAGTCGAACGAACCCATCTGCGAATGCAATGCCTTGTATGAGAATCGCGATCCCGATCGGCCAGGCCTCATCGCCCGCTTCGCTGCATGGTTTCGCCACTACCTGGCCATGCGGCGCACCCTGAAGGCCCTCGACAGGCTGTCGCCGGAGCAGCTCAAGGATATCGGCTACCGCCGCCTCCCCGACAGCTTCAGCAAATACGAACCGCTGCCCTGATCGGCACTTTGTCGCTCCCCACCCGAACCCCGCGCCCGGCATTTGCCGGGCGCGGCCGTTCGCGCTAACAGTTGCGGCATGAGCGATTCAAGTCCTGCCGGCGGGCGCGTTGCCGATGCCGTCCACCGCCACTGGGCCGACCGGTTTCTGCCGGCCGGGTGGCGGCCCTATGCGCGCCTTGCCCGCATCGAGCGGCCCATCGGCTGGTGGCTGCTTTTGTTACCCGGCTGGTGGGCGATCGCGCTGGCCCGCGGCGCCAACGGCGGCGGCCTGCCCGACCCCAAACTGCTGGCGCTGTTCCTCATCGGGGCCGTCGCCATGCGCGGGGCGGGCTGCACCTACAACGATATCGTCGACCGCGATTTCGATGCCCAGGTGGTGCGCACCCGCTCACGCCCCATCCCTTCGGGGCAGGTGAGCGTCAGGGCTGCGAAGATCTTTCTCATCGCCCAGGCGCTGGTCGGCTTCATCATCCTCGTGCAGTTCAACAGCTTCGCCATCGCCCTGGGTGTTGCCTCGCTTTTAACCATCGCCGTCTACCCCCACATGAAGCGCTATACCTACTGGCCACAGGTGTTCCTGGGGATCGCCTTCAACTGGGGCGCGCTACTGGGATGGGCGGCGGTTGCGGGAAGGCTCGACCCGGCGGCGCTGGTGCTCTATGCCGGCGGCATCTCCTGGACGCTCGCCTACGACACCATCTATGCCCACCAGGACAAGGAGGACGATATCCTGATCGGCGTCAAATCCACCGCCCTGCGCCTCGGCGCTGCCAGCCCGAAATGGCTCGCCGGCTTCTTTGCAATGGCCCTCGTCCTCATCGACGCCGGCGGCTGGCTCAGCGGTGCCGGCATCATTTTCCATACCGCCATGGCGGCAGCGGCGCTGCATGCGGCATGGCAGCTTTCACGCCTCGATATCGATGATCCGGGGCGTTGTCTAAAGCTATTCCGCTCCAACCGCGATTTCGGGCTCATCATCTTTGCCGGCGCCTTCGCGGATGCCTGGCTGAAAGGCATTTCATGACCGGGACGACCCAACTTGTCGACGTGGCGTCGCGCCTCGTGGAGCTGGCGCGCAGCAAGGGCGCCGATGAGGCCGACGCGCTGGTCATCGCCGGCACCGCCATCGACGTCGAGGTCCAGGACGGCCATGCCGACAAGGTCGAACGCGCCGAGGGCAAGGACGTAGGCCTGAGGGTCATCATCAACAAGGCCGAAGCCATCGTCTCGGGCAGCCGTTTCGATGCGGCGAGCCTCGAACGCCTCGCCAAGCGCGCCGTCGAGATGGCCAGGGTGGCGCCGGCGGAAGAAACGGCGGGGCTGGCCGATGCGCGAGCGCTGGCCACGGCGATTCCCGATCTCGACCTCGCCGATAGCGACGAGCCCGATGCGGAAACCCTGATCGACCGGGCGTGCCGGGCCGAGCAGGCGGGTCTGGGCATCGCCGGGGTCTCACGCTCCTCCGGTGCCGGGGCAAGCGCCAGCCGGCGCGCCATCGCGCTGGTTGCCAGCAACGGCTTTGCCGGCAGCTACGAACGCACATCGCGGTCGATCAGCGCCTCCATGGTGGCGGGCGAAGGCACCGGCATGGAGCGCGACTACGACTATTCCGCCGTCGTCCATGACAGCGACCTGGGCGCCCCCGAAGAGATCGGCCAAACGGCCGGTTCGCGGGCCGTGCGTCGCCTCAAACCGCAAAAGGTGAGCACCTGCCGGGTGCCGGTGGTGTTCGAGCAGCGGCTTGCCGGCGGCCTCGTGGGGCATCTGGCGGGCGCCATCAACGGCGCATCCATCGCCCGCGGCACCAGTTTCCTGAAAGATCGCCTCGGCGAGGCGCTGTTTCCCGAAGGCGTGACGGTGATCGACGATCCGTTGCGCCGGCGCGGGCTCGCCTCGCGCCCCTTCGATGCCGAGGGCATCGCCACATCGCCGCGCGCGGTGATCGACAAGGGGGTGCTGAAGACTTGGCTGCTCGACTGCCGCACCGCCCGCAAGCTCGGCCTCGAATCCACCGGGCATGCCTCGCGCGGCCCCTATTCGGCCCCATCGCCCTCAGCCAGCAATCTCTATATGCAGCCGGGCGGGCTAAGCCTCGAAGAGCTCCTCGCGCCCATCAGTCGAGGTTTTTTCGTCACCGAACTGATCGGCATGGGGGTCAATGGGGTGACCGGCGATTACAGCCGCGGGGCCTCCGGCTTCTGGATCGAGAACGGCAAGATCACCTATCCGGTGAGCGAGCTGACGATTGCCTCCAACCTCATCGACATGTACCGGCTGGTCGCGGCCGCCGACGATCTGAAGTTCCGCGGCAGTGTCAACGCGCCCACCATCCGCATCGAGGAGATGACCGTTGCCGGTCGCTAGTGCTCCGGCCACCACGCCGGGCCTCGCCGAAGCGCTGGAGGCCGCGCTCAGGGCGGGCGGTGAGGTGGCACTTCGGCACTTCGGCCACGACCCAAAGCGCTGGATGAAGGCGGACGGCACGCCGGTGAGCGAAGCGGACCTGACGGTCGATCGGCTGCTGCACGAGGCACTTGGCGGCATCGATGCCAGCGCCGGCTGGCTGTCGGAGGAAACCGCCGACGAGGCGGGCCGGCAGACGGGGCCGCGCTGCTGGATCGTCGACCCCATCGACGGCACCTCGTCATTCCTTGCCGGCGGCGACAACTGGAGCATCGTTGCCGCCCTCACCGATCGGGGCCGCCCGGTGCTTGCCGGCATCTATCGACCGGTGACCGATGAGTATTTCGGTGCGGTGCACGGCCACGGCGCTTATCTCAACGCCGATCGGCTCAGCGTCTCGCCGCGCCGCCGCCTCGAAGGCGCCAGGGTGATCACCCACCAAAAAGCGCTCGATCCCAAGCGCTGGCCGACCCCATGGCCGCCGGTCGAGACGGGCATGGTCACATCGCTGGCGCTACGCTTGTGCCTGGTGGCCGAGGCCCGCTTCGATGCCGCCTTCGCCCTGGCGCCCAAGAGCGACTGGGACCTGGCCGCCGGCGATCTCATCGTGCACGAGGCGGGCGGGCGGATGAGCGATCGCGCCGGGCGCACCCTCATCTACAACCGCGACGCCACGCGCCAGCCCGGCTTCGTGGCAGCCGGTCCCGCCCTGCACGGCGAAATCATCGCCCGCACCCGCGTTGTTTGAGCCATTCCTAAAAAAAGCGGAGATATCGACCATGTCCGACAAGACGACCCCGCATCCGGTGAGCGGCCAGCTTCTGCACCTGGTGTTCGGCGGCGAGCTGTCCAACCTCGACAAGGTGGAATTCAAGGATATCTCAAAGCTCGATATCGTCGGCATCTATCCGAGCTATGCCGCGGCCCACAAGGCGTGGGAGAAAAAGGCGCGCGAAACCATGGACATCGCCGAGATGCGCTATTTCATCGTCCACATGCACCGCCTGCTCGATCCCGAAACCGATGTGAAGCACTAGGGCCTGTGGACAGGCCCTAGAGCCTCTTCGGAACCGCCGCAGCAGTCGGATCGAACGCGAAAGGGGCGCGCGAAGCCTGTTCAACGCGCGCGCCGTCCCTGCCGCCTGGCGGCCGATCAGCGCTGCCGGATCACGGCATCGAGCTGGTTGCGGTGTATTGCTTCTTGGGATCGGAATTCTTGCGGACACGCCAGCTGGGCGCCTTGAACGGCGCACCGCTTTCCCACATGGTCGTGATCCGGTCCCCGGTCTGCTTCCAGGTGCCGCGATAGGGCATCTTGTTCCAGACCATTGTCACACTGCCGTCACGATACAGCCTGATGACGCCGGATCCCTTGCCGTGGCGCGGCATCCAGTAGCGGCCATTGCCGCTGAACAACCCAACAGGATCCTTGACGTACATCCCGGCCGTGGCCGCGAGGGGGGTCATGATCAGCAAGGAGAGTGCCGCAGCGCCGGCCAAAGCGAGCTTGTTCATCTTCATGTTCACGTATCCTCGTGGTTGCGAGCATCCGGCCTTTTTTACCCTGGCTCGCAAGGTCTCGCCGGTCGTGCCCTGTTTGCGCGGGAAAATTGCGCCTAGATTTGGTCCAATCTGCGGCAGCCGACGACGCCCAGCCGCAATTGCGACCGCTAGACCAGGAAGTTGAGCATGATGTTATCCGAAAAGTGGCTTCCACTTTTCGGCATCATGCTCTAGCGGTCGAATTTGCCCCGGCACCGCTGCTCAAGTGTCAAAGGCGGCCTTCTGCCTGCAACCGACCGAGCCGATAGCACCGCATTGGATCATCAGCCTTCAGGCCGGCGAGCAGTGCCTTGATGGCGGCACAGTCGGCCTGCATCCGGGTCACCAGTTCATCGACCGTGGCAAAGCGCTGGTCGGGCCGGATGAAGCCCACGAATTCGACTAAAAGCTCGACGCCGTAGAGGTCGCCGGAATAATCCAGCAGATGGACTTCCAGGAAGCGCCGCTCGGTGTCGAAGGTCGGACGCATGCCGACATAGGCGGCGCCATCGAGGCCGGCAGCGGCGCTTTCATCGAGACGCCGAACCCTCACTGCATAGATGCCTTCGCGCGGTTCGCAGCCTTCATCGAGCACGATGTTGGCGGTGGGAAAGCCGATGGTTCGGCCGCGGCGATCGCCCTCCACCACCCGCCCGATGACGCTCCACCAGTAGCCGAGGCTGTCGGCGGCGGCAACGACATCGCCATGCCGCAGGCTCGAGCGAATGGTGGACGAGGAAAACGGCGCCATGCCGTTGCCGTCGGTCACCTGCTCCACCACGGTGACACCGAAATCCCGGCGCCGGCCAAGCTCGGCCAGCAGCGCCGGATTACCCTTGCGGCCGTGGCCGAAGTGAAAGTCGTAGCCGGCCACGATATGGGCGAGGTTGAAGCGCCGCATGAGGATCCCGTCGACGAACCGTTCCGCCTCCAGCGCGGCCAGCGCGCGGGTGAAATGCAGCGGGGCCACGAAGTCGCACCCCAACCCGCCCAGCAGCCGCGCCTTGAGCGGCATCGGCGAGAGGCGAAACACCGGGCTTGCCGGGTTGAAGACGCTGCGCGGATGCGGCTCGAAAGTGATGACCCCAAGCGGGGCGCCGAGATCGCGAGCCTTGTCGCGCGCCAGGTCGACCACCGCCTGGTGACCGCGGTGGACACCATCGAAATTGCCGATGGCCACCACCGGCCGCCGCCAGTTGGGCCCCACGGGCTCGTCATGGGCGATAAGACGCATGGGCGATTGCTTCGGTGGGGCGGCGATCAGGGCACTTCGGGGCCGCGCGACGGCACCATGACCATGGCATCGCCATCCAGCACCACCTGCTCCTCGACCCGGCACGAACATGCCAGCATCACCCGGTTGCGGCGCTCGTCCACCGCCGTCACCTGCACGGCGGTACGCACCTTGTCGCCGATGCGGACCGGCGCGCGGAAGCGCAGGGACTGCGACATGTAGATCGAGCCGTGGCCCGGCAGCCTGGTGCCGATGATGGTCGAAATGAAGCTGGCGGTCAGCATGCCGTGGGCAATGCGCGTCTTGAACGGCGTCCCGGCGGCATACATGTCGTCGAGATGCACGGGGTTGGTGTCGCCGCTCACCTGCGAAAAGGCAACGATATCATCATCGGAGACCTGCCGCTCATGGGTTGCCTCCATGCCGACATCGAGTTCCTCGATGAAGTAACCAGTCTGTATAGACATCGGCAGTCTGCCTCGATTCAGATCTCATCCGTCCACGAAAGGGCGCCAAGAACGCCGGCAAGCCCAACGCCTGGCACCGCCTGGTAAACCGCGGCTGCAATGGATCGCGCGTCGGCGCCTTCCATATCACCGCCATGTATGCCGTTCGATATGAATAGCAGGCCAAGGTTATTTTTTCGTGCTCCTTCGGCATCGGTCGCCAGACCATCGCCGATGGCCAGTATTTCATGGCGCGAAACCGGCCTTCGCAGCACCACTTCGGCCAGCCGCAGGGCCTCGTCGTAGATGGGCGAAAAAGGCTTTCCGGCCATGCGCACGGTGCCGCCCAGCGCCACATAGCGCTCAGCGAGCGCCCCGGCACAAGGAATAAGGCGCGAGCCCTTTTGCACCACCTTGTCGGGATTGGCGCAAATCATCTGCACATCGCGGCGATGCATCCCTGCCAGCACGCCGTCATAATCCTCCGGACGCTCATTTTCGTCATCGATGAGCCCCGAGCACACCACAGCCTCGGCATCGTCGAGGCCAACCCAGTGGATATCGATGCCGTCAAGCAGCGCCAGATCGCGCTCGGGTCCCAGGTGGTGGACGCGTCTTCCCTGCCATTCAGCCACCAGAACCCGCGTCACATCGCCCGAAGACACCACCTGATCGAAGCAGTCCGGCGGCACCTTGAGACATTCCAGTTGGCGGCGCACGGCGCTTGAGGGACGCGGCGCATTGGTGATGAGGATCACGGCGCCGCCTGCCCGGCGGTGGCGGGCCAGACAATCAAGCGCGGCGGGCCAGGCTTTCACGCCGTTGTGGATGACGCCCCAGACATCGCACAGCCAGACCGGATAGCGCGCGCTCAGTGCCCGGGCGCTGGCCAACACTTCATGCAATCGCTCGGGGTGGGCAGTGGCAACGCTCATGCCGGCACTGGCTAGACCGCCGGCGGTGGCGCGTCAAGCGGCAGCGGCGCTGCTATCGACAGCCTCGCCAACATCGGCGCGTACCCGCCTGGGCTGGGCGAAATGCGGGCCGTGACCAAGGCTCGCCGCCAGTTGCAGTCCCGCCATATCCTCGCCATTGCGCACCGGACCGGCCATCACGGTGATCTCGTGGCGATCGGCCTCGGTGGCGAAGGCAGCAAGAACCGGATGCCGGTCGCGTGGCAGCCTCGGCAGCGTCTTCAGGTCAAGGTCAACGAACTGGAAGCCCAATTCCTTGAGGGCGGCGAGGTCGGGGGCTTGCGGCGAGGCATTGCCCAACGAGAATGTCGCCCCCAGTTCGGCCAGCCAAGCCAGTCCTTGCATGCCCTCGCGGCTCAGCCGCGCCAGATCGGCTTGAGTAATCTCGATCACCAGTTTGCCGGCAACATCCTTGTTGCGGCGCATGAATTTCACCAGCCGGCGCAGGAACCGGGCATCGGCGAAGGCTGACGGCGACAACGGACAAAAGACGCCGATTGCCCGGCCGCGCTCGTCAAGATGACGCAGCACGGTGACAACCCGGGCGATGAAGCGGGTTTCGCTGTCCGGCCCGTCAGGGGCGTAGCTGGCGCGGTAATAGGCGGTCTGGCCGCTCGCCAGCCGCACGATCGGCTGCAGGAAGAGCGCCAGATCGTCCTCGGCGCGATTGTCCTCGGCGCGATTGTCCTGGGCAAGCTCGGGGCGTGCAGCGGCAATCTGTACCGCAGCCCGGGCGGGCGACGGCAGCGGTCCCAGCCTTTCCAGCCGCGACGCCAGGGTGGCGAAGGTGCGTTCGAGAGTGGAGATCTGGGTGCTCAGGTGTTGCGCGACGTCCTCGCGGTCCTGGTCGCGGCGCTCATCGAGCGCGTCCATACGTCGCCGCATGGCACGCATCTCGCGATCCCTGTTGACGCTATCGCGTTCCACATCGCGCGTGCTGCGGGACGGAGCATTTTCGCCGGGCAGCCGGAACAAGATGGCCGACAGTTGCACCAGCGCCAGAAGGATGACCGCACCCGCCACCGCCACCTCGGTCTGCTGGCGGGCAACCAGCGACCAGGCGGCAAAGGCCGCCGCCGCCAGGCAGGTTACGACAAGGATGCCGACGAATACTACATGACCGGAACTTCTAGCCGATTGCATGTCCGCCGCTGCCCCCGAATACCACACCACGGCGATCGGCTGCCAAGTCTTGCCCGAACGCCTGAACCCACCGCCCCTATGGCCGACACTATCCAGCATCACCTCTCACTACAACCGTCTTTACCGGGACAATCCCGGATTGCCGCCATCACTTACACAATGCGCCCTGTTATGGTAGAAGGGGCGACAGGTTTTGAAGAGGAGAGTGTCATGCGCATGATATTTGCAGCCGTGTTGCTTGCATCCTCAGCCGGCCTTGCCTTGGCGGGCGATCAGCCGACGACCGTCAACACGGCACTCCCGCAGGCGAACTACCAGCAAAGCGTTCAAACGCCGGCGCCGGCCGACAATGCAACGTTGCAGCAGTCCTTTTACGGGTTCCAGGGCGGCTGCGACCATCACGCAGCAAAGCAGGACACCGCCAAGCTGTTGATGAACTAAGCAGGCGCGACCGCGGCATTTACAACGTCAAGGCGACAGCGGGGCACCAGCCGCCGTCGCCTTGTTGCTATTCGAGCCTCAGGTCCTCCGGCATCACCCTCAGGCGATTTTTTCCACCGAGGCCAGCACCTTGGGCAGGCGGTCGGTGAAGATCTCGTCGATCTGCGCCTCGGAAACGATGAGGGGCGGCGACAGGGCCACGGTGTCGGCGGTGATGCGCAGCATGATGCCGTGGTCGTGGAAGCCGTTTTCCATGGCCTTGTAGGCCCTGAGGCCCGGCTTGCCGGCGACCGGCTTCAGGTCGATGCCGGCCACCAGGCCAATGGTGCGGATATCCTCGATCATCGGGTGGCCTTTCAGCGCCATCGCGGCCTTTGACCACTTGTCTTCCAGCTTGAGGACGCGGTCGAAGAGGCCCTCCTCGCGGTAGGTATCGAGCGTTGCAAGCGCTGCTGCCGCCGCCATCGGATGGCCGGAATAGGTATAGCCATGGAACAGATCGATGGCCTGTTCGCCGCCGGTGGCAAGCATGGTCTCGTAGATATGCTCGCCGGCAATCAGGCCGCCCATGGGAATGGCCCCGTTGGTGACGCCCTTGGCGAAGGTGAGGATGTCAGGGGTAACGCCAAAGCGTTCGGCGGCAAAGCAGTGGCCGAGGCGGCCAAAGGCGGTGATCACCTCATCGAAAATCAACAAGATGCCGTGCTTGGTGCACAATTCGCGCAGGCGCTTGAGATAGCCCTTTGGCGGGGCCAGTACACCGGTCGAACCGGCCATCGGCTCGACGATGACGGCAGCGATGGTGGAGGCATCGTGCAGCGCCACCAGCCGTTCGAGTTCGTCGGCCAGATGCATGCCCCAGGCCGGTTCGCCGGCGCTGTAGGCCTGTTCGGCCCGGTTATAGGTGTGGGAGAGGTGGTCGGTACCGGGCAGCAGCGGCCCGTACCACTTGCGGTTGGCGACCATGCCGCCCACCGAGATGCCGCCGAAACCGACGCCGTGATAGCCGCGCTCGCGCCCGATCATGCGGGTGCGGCTGGCCTCGCCGCGTATGCGGTGATAGGCCAGCGCGATCTTCAGGGCGCTGTCAGCGGCTTCGGAGCCTGAATTGCAGAAGAAGGCGTAGTTGAGGTTGCCCGGCGCCAGCATCGCCAGCCTGGAGGCCAGTTCGAACACTTTTGGATGGCCGAACTGGAAGTTGGGGGCGAAATCGAGCTCGGCGGCCTGGGCCTGGATCGCCTCGACGATGCGGGGGCGGCAATGGCCGGCGTTGGAACACCACAAGCCCGCCGTTGCATCGAGCACCGGGCGGCCCGATACATCGTAGAAATGCATGTCCTTGGCCCGCGAAATCAGCCGTGGCCGTGCCTTGAAGGACTTGTTGGGGGTAAAGGGTATCCAAAAGTTCTCGAGATTGTTGGGGGTCGGTTGCCAGCCCGTCTTCGACAGTTTTTCAGGCTTGTTCATGGGATCGTCTCTCCGTGGATGGATGGCCTACATTAGCAGAGCCGGCGCCGACACGAAACGCGCCAGTTCGGCGCAAACTCTCGGACCAGCTTGGCCGGCCGGGATGAGTGCCGTTCACCATAGGTGGCCATTGCGTCGCAGCTGGTGCATTTTTTGACCGCCACCTCTTGACGCCGCAGAGGCCTAAGACTATCTCAACCGGCAACTGTTGGCACTCGCCTCAAGTGAGTGCCAAGAGGCCGGTAGGTGGGCCCCGGCAACTCGCCCGCCCGCCTTCAGGGTGGACCATTCGGTCATTCAAGAGCAGTCAATGCGAGGAGAAAACGCATGAAATTCCGTCCTCTCCATGATCGCGTCGTTGTACGGCGCGTTGAGGAAGACACCAAGACATCCGGCGGCATCATCATTCCCGATACCGCGCAGGAAAAGCCCATGCAGGGCGAGATCATCGCCGTCGGGCCGGGTGCCCGCGACGAAAGCGGCAAGATCCAGCCGCTCGACGTCAAGGCCGGCGACATCGTGCTGTTCGGCAAGTGGTCGGGCACCGAAGTCAAGATCGACGGCAAGGACGTCCTGATCATGAAGGAATCCGACATCATGGGCGTGCTTGAAGGCAAGCAGGTCTCCAAGAAGGCGGCCTGACGACCGGTCAGTGTCCGCAAATCGTTCGAACCAAAGTCAATTCGTAGCAATTAAGGGAGCCTGAACATGGCTGCTAAGGAAGTCAAATTCGGCGGCGACGCCCGCGATCGCATGCTGCGTGGCGTGGATATCCTCGCCAACGCCGTCAAGGTAACGCTCGGTCCCAAGGGCCGCAACGTGGTGCTCGACAAGTCGTTCGGCGCGCCGCGCTCAACCAAGGACGGCGTCACCGTCGCCAAGGAAATCGAACTGGAGGACAAGTTCGAGAACATGGGCGCCCAGATGGTGCGCGAAGTCGCCTCCAAGACCAATGACATCGCCGGTGACGGCACCACCACCGCCACGGTCCTGGCCCAGGCCATCGTGCGCGAAGGTGCCAAGTCGGTGGCTGCCGGCATGAACCCGATGGACCTCAAGCGCGGCGTCGAGCAGGCCGTGCTCGCGGCCATCGCCGATCTCGGCAAGCGCTCCAAGAAGATCAAGTCGAGCGCCGAGGTTGCGCAGGTCGGTACCATCTCCGCCAATGGCGAGAAGGAAATCGGCGACATGATCGCCGAGGCCATGCAGAAGGTCGGCAACGAGGGCGTGATCACCGTCGAGGAAGCCAAGAGCCTCAATACCGAGCTCGAGGTGGTCGAGGGCATGCAGTTCGATCGCGGCTACCTGTCGCCTTACTTCATCACCAACGCCGACAAGATGGTGGCCGAACTCGAAGATCCCTACATCCTGCTGTTCGAGAAGAAGCTGTCCAACCTGCAGGCCATGCTGCCGATCCTGGAAGCCGTGGTGCAGGCCTCGCGCCCGCTCCTCATCATCGCCGAGGACGTCGAGGGCGAGGCGCTTGCCACGCTGGTCGTCAACAAGCTGCGCGGCGGCCTCAAGGTCGCGGCCGTCAAGGCGCCGGGCTTCGGCGATCGCCGCAAGGCCATGCTGGAGGACATCGCCATCCTGACCGGTGGCCAGATGATCTCCGAAGACCTCGGCATCAAGCTGGAGAACGTGACCCTTCCCATGCTCGGCCGCGCCAAGCGGGTGCGCATCGAGAAGGAGAACACCACGATCATCGACGGCCAGGGCAAGAAGTCGGACATCCAGGGCCGTTGCAGCCAGATCCGTCAGCAGGTCGAGGACACCACTTCCGATTATGATCGCGAGAAGCTGCAGGAGCGCCTTGCCAAGCTGGCCGGCGGCGTTGCGGTGATCAAGGTCGGCGGTGCCACCGAGATCGAGGTGAAGGAGAAGAAGGACAAGGTCGACGATGCCCTCAACGCCACCCGCGCGGCGGTCGAGGAAGGCATCGTACCAGGCGGCGGTGTCGCCCTGCTGCGCGCCAAAAAGGCGGTCGAAGCGCTGAAGTCCGACAATGCCGACATCCAGGCGGGCATCAACATCGTTGCCCGGTCGCTGGAAGCGCCGATCCGCCAGATCGTCGAGAATGCCGGCGTCGAAGGCTCCATCGTGGTCGGCAAGGTTCTGGAGAAGACCGGCAACTTCGGCTTCGATGCCCAGAGCGAGACCTACTGCGACATGGTCGAAAAGGGCATCATCGACCCGACTAAGGTGGTGCGCGTGGCGCTGCAGGACGCGGCCTCGGTCGCTGCCCTGCTGATCACCACCGAAGCCATGGTGGCCGAGCGGCCGAAGAAGGAAGCCGGTGCCCCGGCCATGCCGGGCGGCGGTGGCATGGGCGGCATGGGCGGCATGGACTTCTAAGTCCACAGCCGACCAGCGAAACGAAAAAGAGCCGCCTCGGGCAACCGGGGCGGCTTTTCCTATTCGATGACGTGCAGGCGGCGCCATTCGGCCCGCAAGGCGCGGCCCTGCCCGGCAAAGCGTTCGCCGAGGGCAGCGCAAGCGCCAATGCGATCGGCGCGGAAATGGCGAAAGTCTTCACGCAACTCGCACCAGGCAGCCAGCACCGCGGCCTCGGCGTAATACACCAGGGCGATGGGCAAGACGGTGCGCTCGGTCAAACGGCCGGCGGTGTCACAATAGCCAAGCCGCAGCTTGCGCTCGTCAGATATCGCGGCACGCAGGTCGGCAAGGCTCACCACATCGGCGATGTTGACGTCCCAGGCCGGCGCATAGAGGCGACGGTCGCCGGCATTGGCGCGCGGTGAGGCTGCCGCGATCTTGGCCGCCGCGCCGGCCGCGGCGCGCTCCAGCCCGGCATCGTCGGTACGCCGCACCAGCGCCAGGCCGATGGCGATGGCATCAGCCTCCTCGGCGCTGAAGGCGAGCGGCGGCAGATCGAAGCCGCCGCGCATGACGTAGCCGATGCCCGCCTCGCCGGCGATCGGGACATCTCTTGCCTGCAGCGCTGCCATGTCACGATAGATGGTGCGTGGCGTCACCTCCAGCCTGGACGCCAGTTCGGCCGCCGTCAGCGGGCCCGGCGCGGCGCGCAGGATCTGGACGATCTCGAACAGACGATAAAACCGGCTCATGTCGACGGGAACCTAACACTCCTGACACCATGCTGTCAGCAGGCCTCTGCTATGCCCGCCCGGTCACCCGCGGCGAAAGGATGAGGGCATGGAGACAGGCGGCAGCTATCGCATGGGGATTGTGCTGGTGACCGCCTCGGCGATGGCGTGGAGCACCGCCGGGTTCTTCACCCGCCTCATCCATCTCGACGCGGCGATGATGCTGGTATGGCGGGGACTGTTCGGGGCCGGCGCCATGCTCATCTTCATCGCCCTGCGCCGGCGCGAGGGGGGACTTTCGGCCTTCATGGGGCGCTCGGCCGCGCCGGGTGGCTGCTGGCGGCGGTCTCGGGCGCAGGCAAGGTGTGCTTCATCGCGGCACTCAACGCGACCACGGTGGCGCATGTGGCCATCATCTATGCCACGGCCCCGTTCGTCGCGGCCGGCCTGGGGTGGGTGGCGTTGCGCGAAGCGCCTTCCTTCAGCGCCGTCATGGCCAGTCTTGCAGCACTTTTCGGCGTGGCTGTCATGGCGGGCAGCGGTGAAAGCGGGGCAAGCCTCGGCGGCGACCTCATGGCTTTCGGCATGACCGGCGCCATGGCCGCGATGATGGTGATCGGGCGCGCCCGGCCGCACATACCCACCCTGCCCGCTGCCTGTCTGTCGGCGGTGCTGAGCGCACTGGTGTGCCTGCCGTTCGCTGCATCGACGATGCCATCTCACCTTGAATGGGTGGAACTGGCCATGTTCGGCATCACCAATTCGGCGCTCGGCATCATGCAGTTCATGCTGGGTTCGCGGCATCTGCCGCCGGTGGAGATTGCACTCATAGGGGCGCTCGATGCGCCGCTTGCCCCGGTGTGGGTGTGGCTGGCCTTCAACGAGGTACCGGGCGAGAGAACCCTGGTCGGCGGTGTGGTGGTCATGGCGGCGGTCGTCGCCCACATCGCCGCCTCACAACGGCGCGGCCGAATATAGGGCCGCACATCCCGACAGGCCGGGAGGGCCGCCATCGCGGCGAGCCCTCCCTATGCAATCTTCCTTCAGGCGACACGCGGGTCCTGGGCCGGAGCCTTGTCGGGGGCTATCCCAAGGGTACCGGATGCAACCGCAGTCGCCGTCCGAGCCTGATTGCAGCTTCGTGCGAGGGTGCCTGCCGGGGGTGTCCCACAGCGGCACAGGTGAACGAAGCAAGCCGCACGTTGCAATTGCAATGCCACTGCCGCGCACGCATAGCGCCCGGATTGGGCCGAATTTCACAGGACCTGTTCGAGACGCTCGCCGAGACGCTTGACCTTGGGATGGGTAGCGAGGCCGGTGCGCACGGCAAGCACGGCTTCCGACTTGAGGATCACCCCGTCGTCGAGGATCTTCAGCCGGTTGGCCTTCAGCGTCGAGCCGGTGGTGGTGATGTCGACGATCACCTCGGCGGTGCCGGCGGCGGGGGCGCCTTCGGTTGCCCCGAGGCTTTCGACAATGCGATAGCCGGTGACGCCGCGCGCCGCAAAGAAGCGCCGCGTCAGCCCGGTGAACTTGGTGGCGACGCGCAAGCGGCGGCCGTGGCGGGCGTACCAGGTCTCCGAGACATCGTCGAGATCGGCCATGCTGGCGACATCGAGCCAGGCCATCGGCACCGCCACCACCACGTCGGCGGGACCGAAGCCGAGACGCAAAAGGACCGGCGCGCGCTGATCGGCATCGGCCATAGTCTCGCGCAGCAGGTCCTCGCCGGTGATGCCGAGATCGGCCGAGCCGTCGGCCAGCGCCTGGGCAATCTCGGCGGCGGATAAAAACGCCACGTCGATGCCCGCCTCGCCGGCGATGGTGCCGCGATAGCCGCGGTCGGCGCCGGAGCGCTGAATGGCAAAGCCGGCACGGGCAAACAGCGCCTCGGCGTGCTGCATGAGGCGGCCCTTCGATGGGATGGCAACCACCAGGCGGGCGGTCATGCGCTTGCCTCCGTCAGGGCGGCCAGCAGCCGCTCGGTGTGGATGGCGCAGCCCACCGCCGGGATCGGCTGAGGCGCGCCGATGTCCGACAGCATGCTGTCATAGCGCCCGCCGCCGGCCACCGGGACCACCGAACCATGGTCCGCCTCGACTTCGATCTGGAAGACAAAGCCGGTGTAATATTCGAGGCTGCGGCCAAAGACCGAGGAAAATTCGAGGTCCTTTGTCGCAACGCCCGCTTCGGCGAGCAGCAGGTTGCGGCGGCGGTAGACCTCAACGGCTTGGGCAAAGTCGCCGCCCACCTCGCCGGCAAGCGCCGACAGCGTGGCGGCGGCGTCTTCGGGGGTGCCGCGAATGGCCAGATAGTCGTCGATGGCGCGGCTCTCCTTCTTGCCGAGCGGTGTTTCGCGGCGGTCGGCGGCCTTTTCGGCGAGGCGTTCGGCGATGTCGGCGATGCAGCGGCCGGCCACCGGCTCCAGTCCTTCGGTCTCCAGTTCATGGGCAACGAAAGCGTTGATATCGCTTGCTTTTTCCTCAACCAGCCGGTCGATGAGGGGCGAGATGGAGGTGCGCGGACGGGGGCGGGAGCCGGTCAGTTCCTCGATGAGATTGCGAAAGGCGCGCGGCCGCCAGAACTGGCGCTCCAGCCGCCGCCGCCAGCGCTCGGGCATGGGGAGCGAGGCCAGCAGGGCGTGAAAAAGGCCGAGATCGCCGATGGTCACGCGAAAGGTTTCAAGACCGGCGGCGCGCATGGCCTGAAGCGTCAGATGCAACACCTCGGCATCGGAAATTTGCGCATCCTCCCCCCCGAATAGTTCAATTCCCACCTGCTCGAACTCGGATGGATGCAGGGCGTCTCCGCCGCCGGGCGGGAACCGGAACGCCTTGCCGGCATAGCAGTAACGGGTCTCGGCCGTTGGGTCGGCGGCGTGGCTCAGGTGATAGCGGCAGGCGGGCACCGTGAGGTCGGGCCTGAGGCACAGTTCATGGCCGGCGGGATCGGTGAAGACGTAGGTGCGCGAACGGATGTCCTCGCCCGAGCGGTCGAGGAAGATATCGGCCGGTTGCAGGATGTCGGGCTCGATGTGATCGTAGCCGGCTGCCACGAACCCCGGCAGGATGCGCTGGTTGAGGGCGGCGAGGCCGGCGCGCTCGAGCGAAGACTTGCCGGCCATGGGTTCAGCCTTCCGCCAGTGCCTTGCGCACGGCGTCCACCAGGTCGGCTTCGGCGACCGTGAACTGGGCGGCGCGGGCTTCGGTCCACTCCTCGCGGCTGTCGATGGTCTGGGCCATGCGGGCGCCAAGCGCCAGATCCTTGATCTGCACTTCGCCGCGCTCACGTTCGTCAGCCCCCTGAATGATGGCGAGCGGGCAGCCGCGACGGTCGGCGTATTTGAGCTGGTTGCCGAAATTCTTGGGGTTGCCCTGATAGAGTTCGGCGCGGATGCCGGCATCGCGCAGGGTCTGGACCATCTTCTGGTAGCGCCCAAGGTTTTCGGCATCGCGGTCCATGATGCAGACAAGGACCGGCGCCGGCACGGTATCGGCGCCGAGCTTGCCGAGATTTTTCAGGGCGGTGGCGAGGCGTGACACGCCGATGGAAAAGCCGGTGGCCGGCACCTTCTGGCCGGTGAAGCGTTCGACCAGCCCGTCATAGCGCCCGCCGCCGGCGACGGCGCCGAACTGCACCGTTTCGCCCTTCTCGTTGGTGACGGGGAAGGTCAGTTCGCACTCGTAGACGGGGCCGGTGTAGTATTCGAGGCCGCGGACGACGGAGCGGTCGACTCGTATTCGCTTCGAACCGTAGCCGGAAAGCGGCAATATTTTGAACATTTCCTCGAGTTCGACTAAGGCCTGTTGCCCAATTGCCGAGGACTCGAGCATTGGATATAATCCAACGATTGTATTGATGTTCGGGTAAGTCCATCCTCTATCGTTTATAAATTCATCATCTCGTACGTAAAGAGATGATTTCGGGTCAATGTCGTGACCCGTTATTTGCGTGTTGATAAGAAATTCATCAAAGGATGCAATCTGTTTATGAGACAGTCCTGCGCCCTTGGTGAAGTCGCCACTTTCGTCCTTCCTGCCCTCACCAAGCAGCAGCTTCACGCCTTCGGGGCCAAACTTGTCGAGCTTGTCGATGGCGCGGAGGACGGCGAGTTTCTGGCGGTCGTCGGTAACGCCGATGGCCTCCATTACGCCGTCGAGCACCTTGCGGTTGTTGACTCTCACCACATAGTCGCCGCGCGCGATGCCGAGCGCCTCCATCGTATCGGCCATCATCATGCACATCTCGGCGTCGGCGGTGACGCCCGGGGCGCCTACGGTGTCGGCGTCGAACTGCATGAACTGGCGAAAGCGCCCGGGGCCCGGCTTTTCGTTCCTGAAAACGTAGCCGGCGCGATAGGTGCGGTAGGGCATGACGAGATTCTGCAGGTTCTCGGCGACGTGGCGGGCGAGCGGCGCCGTCAGGTCATAGCGTAAACTCATCCACTTCTCGTCGTCGTCCTGCAGCGAAAAGACGCCCTCGCCCGGGCGATCCTGGTCGGGGAGGAATTTTCCCAACGCGTCGGTGTATTCAAAGGCCGGCGTCTCGATGGGATCGAAGCCGTAGCGCTCGAACACCTCGCGTATCGACGCCATCATGCGGTCGGTAGCGCGGATGTCGCCGGGTGAACGGTCGACAAAGCCGCGCGGCAGCCGCGCCCTGGGCCGCGAAGTTTTCAGCGTCTTGGCCATCAAAAATCCCGTCAGAAGAAAAGCTTGGCGCGGGTTCTAACGGAATGCACCGGGCCGGGCAAGGCTGGCTTGGTGCGGCGGAGGCGGCGCTGCCTGCTTCCTCCCCCAGAAAGGGGGAGGATCAAGGTGGGGGTTGACGGGCAGTGCCACACACTTTCGGCATCGTTCGTTGCGACCGCCGATCAACCCCCACCCCGCCCTCCCCCTTTCTGGGGGAGGGAACACGGTTATTTCGCGCGCACCACCTTCTGGGTCTGGGTGCCGAGACCATCGATCCCCAGGTACATGACATCGCCGGGTTTCAGGAACACCTGCGGCTTCATGCCGAGGCCGACGCCGGCCGGGGTTCCGGTGCACACCAGATCGCCGGGATTGAGGGTGATGAACTGCGATACGTAGGAGACGATGGTGGCGATGTTGAAGATGAGGTTCTTCGTCGTGCCGTCCTGCATGCGCTTGCCGTTCAGCTCCAGCCAGATGCCGAGTTTTCCCGGATTGCCCACTTCATCGGCGGTCACCAGCCACGGGCCGACGGGGCCGAAGGTGTCGTGCGATTTACCCTTCACCCATTGGCCGCCGCGCTCAATCTGGTTCTCGCGCTCGGAAACGTCGTTGACGAGGCAATAGCCGGCGACGTGGGAGAGGGCATCGCGCTTGGTCACGTTCTTGGCCTTTGAGCCGATGACGAAGCCCAGTTCGACTTCCCAGTCGCCCTTTTTCGATTTCTTCGGCAGCACCACATCGTCGTTGGGACCGGAGATGCAGGTGACGTGCTTGGTGAAGATCACCGGTTCGGTGGGAATGGCCATGCCGGTTTCGGCGGCGTGGTCGGTGTAGTTGAGGCCGATGGCGACGAATTTTTGCGGGTTGGCGATGCACGGCCCGATGCGTGGGCGGCCGCGCACCAGCGGCAGCTTTTCGACCTTCACCTTCGCCAGCTTCGCCAGCCCCTTGGGCGATACCGCATCGGCGTCGATGTCGGCGATGACGCCGGAGAGATCGCGGATCTTTCCTTCGCTGTCGACGATGCCCGGCTTCTCGCGGCCCAGCCGGCCGTAGCGTAAAAGTTTCATGATCAATGCCCCTCGATGAGCCGGTCGGCGCTTTGATGCCAGACCGGCGAATAGCCGGCGGCGACAATGCCGAGGAACGGCTGCGGAGTCAAAAGTTTGAACGGCGGCATTTCATGGGCCGGAACCGCAGCGACGTAGCCAAAGGGCGACCAGCGGAGATAATGACCCTTCTTGAAGGCATAGGCGGTTGCATCCACCGCCACCATGGCGCCATCGGGCAGCGGGCCGGAGGGGGCATCGCGCGGGCCGGCGAGGCGCAGCGGATGGACCAGTGCATCGAGGTCGCCGGCGCGGGTGCCGTGGGCGTGAAGCTCGGCAAAACGGCGGGCATTGGCGCGGCGGCATTCGAAGCAGGGACGATGGCCGGCGGCCAGCGCCGTCACCTCGTCGAGGAAGAACAGTTCGGTATAGCCCTGCCCATCACCGCGCGATGGCGGTCCTTGAATGAGGTGAGGCAGCAGATCCACTGTTTCGAGGCCCAGCGCCGCTTCAAGAGGGTTCGGGTTGCCGGGTCGTGAATGCGGCCGCCGCGATTGCCCATGAAGAGGCCGCGCGCCGGTGAGGCGAAAATGCTGCCGAAGGGATCGACGCGGTTTTGCAGCGACATCGCGGCATCCCTCACAGCAGGCGCTTGAAGAGGCCGGGATAATCGGTGACGAGGCCGTGGTCGTCGATGGCGATGTCGGCGCTGAAACCCGAGGCGAGCCCGTCATAGTGGAAACGCTTGGGCGCGAGGCAGGTATAACGCTGGCGGTCGCGGCGGGCCTCCAGCGTGGCAAAATCGAGATACAGCATGTCGAGGTCGCGTGCCTGATCCGGTTCCCAGTCGAGGCGGCGGATGGGCAGGGTGTTGGTGAAGGGGGTGCCGGCGAGATCGACATCGATGCACCCATCGAAGCCGGCGAGGCGGTGTCCGTCGGCATCGAGCCAGTGCCCCGGCCGGCGCGAGGTGGCGATGAACCAGCGACTATCGGTGAGGTGGACGGCAAGCTGTTTTACCTGCCATCGGGCATCGAGCGCGAGGCGGTACCAGGCGCCGAAGGGATCGCCCCCTGCCCTTCCCGTTACCACCCCAGTGGCGGTGATGCGCCCGTTGATCGCCTCCAGCGTCAGGTGTTCGACGCCCTCGGCATCGAGTGCCACCCAGCGGGCGGTGAGGCGGGTGAGCGGTCGGAAGGAAATCACTTTCCAACGATGATGACATGCAGCCGGCGCGGTCCGTGGGCGCCTAGCTCGATGGTCTGCTCGATGTCGCCGGTGCGCGAGGGACCGGTGATCATGTTGACGGTGCGCGGCATGACGCCTTCGCCGAAGCGTGCCCGCAAGCGCGCCCAGGCCTCCTCGTAGGTGCCGACCAGATCGCCCGCCTCGAGCACCACGATGTGGGTCTCGGGCAGGAAGTTGAGGGTGGTGGGGTTATCGGCGCCCGAGCACAAGATGAGGGTGCCGGTCTCGGCCACCCCGGCAAAGGCATGGGCGATCGAGACGTCATCTGCCGGGTCGGCGCGGCCTTCGCTGATGGCCAGCGACGGGGCGCCTTTTTTCCACGGCAAACCCTTCAGCAGCGGATCGGCGCCGTGGCGCAGGGCCTGCGGCAGGTTGTGCTGGCGCAGGTAGTGGGCGACGGCGGCCGGAATGGCGGCGGCGGTCTTGACCTGATCGATGGTCGTCTGGACGGCGCTCGCCTGTTCGATGAAGAGTTTTGTGCGATGGGCGGCATCGCCGGTGGCGCGCTCGGGCACCAGATTGGGGGCATGGGCGGCAAGTCGCGCCGCGACGGCCTGCCGGCGCGCCTTGTCGTCGCCCGATACCTTGAGCGAACGGCGCAAGCGCTCGATGAATTCATCCTTCGAGGTGGAGGTGGTCATGGCTTCTTCGCCTTCCACTGGGCCATGAAGGTCTCTCCCGACGGCGCCGGCAGGTCGCGCCACGCGGTCCAGCCGCCGGCCAGCGGCAGCGATTTGAGGCGTCCGCGCCTTCCCGCCATGGCGCTCAAGGTGCGTGCGCCGATCCCCGTCAGCAAGCGATAAAGCGCCGGGCGGCGGACGAAAAAGCCCCATACGCCAAGCCCCCAGCGCACCGATTGCGGCGTCAGGTGGGCCTCGAATTCGCGTTCTCGCCAGGCCCGCATCATCTTCGGCAGCGGAATGCGCATGGGGCAGACCTCCTCGCAGCGCCCGCAGAAGGTGGAGGCGTTGGGGAGGTGGCCGGCCTTGTCGATGCCGATCAGGGAAGGGGTGAAGACCGAGCCCATGGGGCCGGGATAGACCCAGCCATAGGCATGGCCGCCGATCGCCTGATAGACCGGGCAATGGTTGAGGCAGGCGCCGCAGCGGATGCAGCGCAGCATGTCCTGGAACTGGGTGCCCAGCATGTTCGAGCGGCCGTTGTCGAGAATGACCACGTGGTAGTGCTCGGGGCCGTCGGGATCGCCGGGGCGGCGCGGGCCGGTCGACAGCGTCGTGTAGGAGGAAAACTCCTGGCCGGTCGCCGAGCGGGCGAGCACGCGCAAGATGGTCGAAACGTCTTCCAGTGTCGGCACCAGCTTTTCGATGCTCGCCAATACGATATGGGCTTTCGGCAGGGTCTGGGTGAGGTCGCCGTTACCCTCGTTGGTGACGATGATCGAGGTGCCGGTCTCGGCGATGAGGAAATTGGCGCCGGTGATGCCGACATCGGAGGCGAGGTACTTTTCGCGCAGCACCTGACGCGCCTCGTTGACCAGGCTCGATGCCTCCTCCAGCACGCGATCGCGCGGCAAATGCGAATGGACGCGGCGGAAGTCGGCTTCCACCTGGTCCTTGTTGAGGTGGACGGCAGGGGCGATGATGTGGCTGGGGTGCTCGCCCCGCAACTGGATGATGTATTCGCCGAGATCAGTCTCCACCGGCGTGATGGCGGCCGCCGACAGGGCGGTGTTCAAGTCGATCTCCTCGGCGATCATCGACTTGCCCTTGGTCACCGTGCGGGCGCCGAGACCCTTGCACAGGTCGATGATGGTGGCGCGAGCCTGATCGGCCGAAGTGCAGAAATGCACACTTCCGCCCACCGCCTCGACCTTGTCGACATAGCGTTCGAGATAGAGATCGAGGTGGGCGAGGGTGTGGTTCTTGATGTCGCGCGCGGCATCGCGCAATCGATCGAACTCGGGCAAGCGGTCGCGCGCCGCCGCCCGCTTCTTGATGAAGCCGGTCGGCACGTTGCGCAGCGCCCGCTGCAATTGCTGGTCGGCGAAGGCCTCGCGCACATTGGCGGGAAAGCGGGTCGAAGAAGTTTCCATGGCTCAGTCCTCGCCTTCGGCGATGGCAGGCGCGGCAAGCTCTCCAGCCAGCACTTCGGCCACATGCCTTGCCTGCATGGCGCTGCCGCGGCGCTTGAGCTTGCCGGCCATGTTCATCAGGCAGCCGAGATCGCCGGCCAGCAACAGCCCCGCCCCGGTCGCCTCGGCGTCGGAGACTTTCTTGTCGACCATGTCGTTGGAGATCTCAGGGTACTTGACGCAGAAGGTGCCGCCGAAGCCGCAGCAGATTTCAGGTTCGCCCATCTCCACCAGTTCGAGCCCCTTGACGCTGGCCAGCAGCCGGCGCGGCTGGGCCTTCACCTGCATCTCGCGCAGGCCCGAACAGCTGTCATGATAGGTCACCTTGCCGGAATAGGCGGCATCTACACCTTCAACACCCATGATATCGGTGAGGAAGGAGATGAGTTCATGGGTCTTTGCCGCCACCGCCTCGGCGCGGGCGCGCTCAGGCGAGCCCTCGGCAAACAGCAAGGGATAATGCCTGGCGATCATGCCGCCGCATGACCCGGACGGGGCGACCACGTAGTCGTAGGGCTCGAAGGCGGCGATGACGGCAAGCGCCAGATCGGCCGCCGTCTTGCGGTCGCCGGTATTGTAGGCCGGCTGGCCGCAGCAGGTCTGGGCCTCGGGCACCTCGATGATGCAGCCGGCGCTCTCCAGCAGCCGTACCGCGGCAAAGCCGATGGAGGGTCGCATCATGTCGACCAGGCAGGTGACGAAGAGGCCCACGCGGGGGCGTTTGTCTTTCATGGGATAGGACGCCTCCTGGCTTTGCCGGATGAGGGTTTGGCCTGCTCGAATTTCTGCAGGCGGCGCGAGGCGGTGGCTTCGCGCGCGCCCAGGTCTTCAGCATCGTGCATGGCCTGACGGACATAGTCCAGATGGGTCCGAACGGCGGTTGCGGCCGCGCGACCATCGCCCGCCGTGATCGCTGTCACGATCGCCTCGTGCTGGGCCATCAGGCGCTGGCGCCCGCCGGGCAGGGAATAAAGCGCTGAACGGTTGTAGAAAACGCCGTGCACCAGGAGATTGTAGATGGAGCGCAGGGTCTGGATAAGCACGATGTTGTGGCTGGCATCGACAATGGCGATGTGCAACTCGACATCGAGGCGGGCCTCCTCGGCCGCATCGTCCAGGCGGTTGGCGGCGCGCATGGCCTCGATGATGTGGGCGAAGATCGCCTTGTCGGCGTCGGTAGCGCGTTCAGCCGCCAGACGCGCCGCCACCGCCTCGACCTCGGCGCGAAATTCCAGATAGTCATCGGTTGCATGGGGATGGCTGGCGAACAGGCCGACAATCGGTTCGGCGAACACCGAGCGCATGACCTCGGCGATGAAGGTGCCGCCACCCTGGCGGGCCTCGATCAGGCCCTTTGACTCCAGCTCGGCCAGCGCCTGCCTGAGGGTCGGGCGCGACACGTCGAACATGAGAGCAAGCTCGCGCTCGCCCGGCAGGCGATCGCCGGGGCGCAAGGTGCCTTCCAGCAACAGCATCTCGACCTGCCGGACCACCTCGCCGGCAACGCTGGCGTGGTCTACCCTGGCAAACATGGCCTCGTGCGGCATCTGCTCCCGCCCCCACTCCCTGCCCATCCGCCTGGCGGAATGAACAGATCCCAACGCTTCACTCGCCGATTCAAAAGTGGTAATAAAACCTTACCAATTATAGCAAGGATGGTTCGCGTGCGCAACGACATTGCAGGCCGGCAGACGAAAAGGGGCGGCAGCCGGCGCAGCCACCCCGCCGAAAGCCTATGCAATGCCGGTCCGCTACTGGCTCTTCGATTTCAGGTAGGCGATGACGTCGAGGCGGTCTTTTTCCTTGGGCAGGCCGAAGAAGGTCATCTTGGTGCCGGGCACGAAGGCCTTCGGCTTGGTGAGGTAGGTATCGAGGGTGGCCTCGTCCCACACCACGCCTTCAGCGCCCTTGGCCTTCATGGCATCGGAATAGTGATAGCCCTCAACCGATGCCGCCTTGCGGCCGACCACGCCGACCAGATACGGGCCGACCTTGTTCTTCTTGGCTTCGGCGTCGTGGCAGATCTTGCATTTCTTGAACACCTTCTCGCCGTTGGCCACATCGCCTTCGGCATGCGCCAGAACCGGCAGCGCCACAACGGCAAGGACGGCCAGCAAAACGTGCATTCTCATGTCAATCTCCCTGTTGCATCCGACATGGCGAGCCCTCGCCAGACTGCTCTGCGCCGCCCCCGAGCGGGAACGACGTTGGCAACAGGGATCATAGCTGCCCAAGCGTCAGCACCCAACCGCGACATGTTGTCCATCGACAGGAAAATGGTCGGCAGCGGCCGCGGCCACCCCCGACCCTTGCGGTTGGCGCGATGCGCCCTACTGCGGCTCGGATTTGGACTTGAGATAGGCGATCACGTCGGCGCGCTGGCTCGCCTTGCGCAATCCAAAGAACGTCATCTTAGTCCCGGGAACGAAGACCTTGGGACTGGTGAGCCACTTGTCGAGGTTGTCCTCGGTCCACACCAGCCCCGCCTTGCCCTTGGCCTGGAGAGCGGCGGAATAGTGATAGCCCTTTACCGACGCGGCGGGGCGCCCGACCACGTTTTGCAGCGTTGGGCCAACCTTGGTCTTGTCCTTGTCGATGTAATGGCAGGCCATGCATTTCTTGAAGACCTTCGCACCCTTGGCCACGTCGCCGGACGTGGCGTGGGCGGCGGCGGGCAGGGCGAAGACGGCCAGCGCCGCCAGCAAGATGGCCTTGTTCATGGAATTCTCCTCATTGAAGGCAAGGTTGGGAAAAACGGACGACAGCAAGGCAAGCGGCCGACGATGAAGGCTACTGGCCATTGCCTTGACGAAAACTATGAACCAGTCTCCGGGTTGCATGACAGGGACCACTTGTCGCGGCTGGCCTTGAGACATTCAGAGGTGCGCCCATGAGCAGCTTGAAAATGCCGGCACCCGACAGCGCGGTGCTTGAGCGGCGGAGCGAAATTGTCGCCGCCCTCAGGGCCATAGTGCCGGGCGAAGGGGTGATCGAGCAGTCGCGCGAAATGCGGGTGTTCGAAACCGACGGGCTGTCGGCCTACCGGCAGCTTCCCTTGTGCGTGGTTCTGCCGCAGGCCACGGCACAGGTGAGCGCGTGCTTGAAATATTGCAACGACAACGCCATTCGGGTGGTGCCGCGCGGCGCCGGTACGGGCCTGTCGGGCGGCGCGCTGCCGCTCAGCGATGCCGTCTTGCTGGGCATGGGCAAGTTCAACCGCATCCTCGACATCGACTACGACAACCGCGCCTGCGTGGTCCAGCCCGGCGTCACCAACCTCGCCATCACCAGGGCGGTCGAGTCGGAAGGCTTTTATTACGCACCCGATCCCTCCTCGCAGATCGCCTGCTCCATCGGCGGCAACGTGGCGGAGAACTCGGGCGGCGTGCACTGCCTCAAGTACGGCCTCACCACCAACAACCTCCTGGGGCTCGAAATGGTGCTGATCTCGGGCGAGGTGGTGCGCATCGGCGGCAAGCACCTGGATGCCGAGGGCTATGACCTGCTGGGGCTGATGACCGGATCGGAAGGCCTCTTGGGCGTCGTCACCGAGGTCACAGTCCGCATCCTGAAAAGACCTGAGACGGCGCGCGCCCTGCTGGTCGGGTTTCCCTCCTCGGAGGATGCCGGGCAATGCGTTGCCGACATCATCTCCGCCGGCATCATCGCCGGCGGCATGGAGATGATGGACCGGCCGGCCATCAAGGCGGCAGAGGATTTCGTGCAGGTGGGCTATCCGCTCGATGTGGAGGCCTTGCTGATCGTCGAACTGGACGGACCCGCCATCGAGGTCGACCACCTGATCGAACGGGTGAGCGACATCGCCCGTGCCAACAAGGCGCAATCCATTCGCGTGTCGCAGGACGAGGACGAGCGGCTTGCCTTCTGGGCCGGGCGCAAGGCGGCATTCCCGGCGGTGGGGCGCATTTCGCCCGACTACATATGCATGGACGGCACCATTCCGCGAAAGGCCCTGCCGGCGGTGCTGGCGGGCATTGCCGAGCTGTCGGACAAGTATGACCTCAGATGCGCCAATGTCTTCCACGCCGGCGACGGCAACCTCCATCCCCTCATCCTGTTCGATGCCAACAAGCCCGGCGAACTGGAACGGGCCGAGGGTTTTGGCGCCGATATCCTGCGCCTGTGCGTCAAGTCGGGCGGCGTCCTCACCGGCGAGCACGGGGTGGGCATCGAAAAGCGCGACCTGATGCCGGAAGTGTTTACCGAGGCCGATCTGGCGCAGCAGCAACGGGTGAAATGCGCCTTTGACTCAGGCGGCCTGCTGAACCCCGGAAAGGTGTTTCCGGTGCTGCACCGTTGCGCCGAACTGGGCCGCATGCATGTCTCGGGCGGCAGGCTGCCGTTCCCCGACATTCCACGGTTTTGACGAGAGGGCGAGCGATGGCCGATACCGCCAGACCCTCCAACGCCGAAGACCTGCAACAGGTGATTGCCTGGGCAGCGGGGACGAAAACTGCGCTTGAGCTGATCGGTTCGGGCTCCAAGCGCGGCATCGGCCGGCCGGTCAAGGCCGCCATGGTGCTCGATCTGTCTCAGCTTTGCGGCATCGACGCTTACGAACCCGAAGAGCTGGTGCTGACCGCCGGGGCCGCCACGCCGCTATCTGAGATCGAGGCGCTCGTTGCCCAGCGCAACCAGATGCTCGCGTTTGAGCCTCCGCATCTCGACACCCTTTTGGGCAGCAGCGGCGCCGGTACGCTCGGCGGCATCATCGCCGGCAATCTGTCAGGACCCAGGCGCCCCAAGGCGGGGGCGGCGCGCGATCACTTCCTCGGCTTCAGCGGCGTCTCGGGACGCGGCGAAACCTTCAAGTCGGGTTCGCGGGTGATGAAGAACGTCACCGGCTACGATCTGCCAAAGCTGCTCGCCGGTTCATGGGGAACGCTCGCCGCCCTGTCGAGCCTCACGGTAAAGGTGCTGCCGGTGCCCGAGACCGAGGTGACGCTCGCCGTTGCCACGGCGTCACCCGAGGCCGCCTGCCAGATGATGTCGGTGGCCATGCGGGGCAATGCCGAGGCTTCGGGGGCGGCCTACGTGCCGGAGATGTTGACCCCCGCATCGTCGGTGCAGGCGGTGGCCGGCGCCGGGCATGGTCTCACGTTGTTCCGCATCGAGGGCTTCGCCCCGTCGGTCTCCTACCGCGCCGAAGCCCTCACGGGCGCCGTTTCGGCCTTCGGCGAAGTGGCCTCTCTGGCTGAGGCTGATTCGAGGATTGTGTGGCGCGAAATCCGCGACGTGGCGCTTCTGGCCGACCGGCCGCAGCGGCCGCAGCGGTCGCTGTGGCGGGTTTCGGTGCCGCCGGCAACGGGCCACCTGGTGATGGCGGCGATGACCGGCATCGGCGGTGCCCGCGGCTTCATGGACTGGACCGGGGGGCTGGTATGGGTGGAGGTGCCGGATGAAGCGCACGGGTTCACCGAAGTCATCAGGGCAAGTTTTGCCGGCTCGGGCGGTCATGCAACATTGATCCGCGCGCCCGAAGAAATGCGCGCGGCGCTGGCGGTGTTCGAGCCGCAGCCGCGTGCCCTTGCGGAACTCAGCGCCCGGGTGAAGGCGGCCTTCGATCCCCTCGGCATCCTCAATCCCGGACGCATGTATCCTCGACCTGAAGGGCTCTGAAGCGCTCATGCAAACCCTCTTTACCGCCGAACAGCTTGCCGAACCGCGCATCGCCGAGGCCAACCAGATCCTGCGCAGTTGCGTCCATTGCGGCTTCTGTACCGCCACCTGCCCGACCTATGTGCTGCTGGGCGATGAACTCGACAGCCCGCGCGGGCGCATCTACCTGATCAAGGAGATGATGGAACAGAACCGGCCGGCGGGTCCTGAGGAGGCAAAGCATATCGACCGCTGCCTGTCGTGCCTTGCCTGCGTGACCACCTGCCCGTCGGGCGTCAACTACATGCGCCTGATCGACGAGGCGCGCATCCATGTGCAGCGGACCTACCGGCGGCCTTTCATGGACCGGGTGTTCCGCGCCATCCTCGCCCGCGTGGTGCCGAATGCCGGCCTGTTCCGTCTGGCGCTAGGCATGGCACGTCTCGGGCGGCCTTTCGCGCCGCTCCTGAAGGCCGTGCCCGGCCTCAAGCCGGCCGCCGCCATGCTCGACCTGGCGCCGCCGAGGGTGCATGGCAGCCGCGAGGCGGTGGCGCGCGGCGTGCATCCGGCAACGGGTGAGCGAAAGGGGCGCGTGGCATTGCTCGCCGGCTGCGTGCAAGATGTGCTGGAGCCGAGCATCAACCGGGCAACCCTCTCGATCCTCAACCGCCTCGGCTATGACGTGGTGCTGCCGCCGGAGATGGGCTGCTGCGGCTCGGCCACCCACCACCTCGGCATGGAGGAAGACGCCCTGGCGCGGGCGCGGTTGAACGTCGATGCCTGGACGGGCGAACTCGACGGCGACGGCCTCGATGCCATCATCATCAACGCCTCGGGCTGCGGCACGACGGTGAAGGATTATGGCCACATGCTGCGCTTCGATGCCGCCTACAAGGAAAAGGCCGAACGGGTGGCGGGGCTGACGCGGGACATCACCGAGTTCCTTGACGGCAAGCTGTCGGAGGACATCGCCTCACCCAAGCGTTTGCGGGTTGCCTATCATTCGGCGTGTTCCATGCAGCATGGCCAGAAGATCACCCGCCAGCCCAAGGCGCTGCTGACAGCGGCCGGGTTCGAGGTGGTGGACATCCCGGAGGGCCATCTGTGCTGCGGTTCGGCCGGCACCTACAACATGCTGCAATCCGATATTGCCGCAAGGCTGAAAGACCGCAAGCTCGCCAACATCGCCAGCGTCAGGCCCGATGTCGTCGCCACCGGCAATATCGGCTGCATCACCCAGCTCGCCCGCGATGCCGGAGTGCCTGTCGTGCACACGGTCGAATTGCTTGACTGGGCGATGGGCGGCGCTAAACCTTCCGCAATGTAAAATCAGGGATGACAATTCACCGGGCGTTGCCAAATACCGGGACCATCGATGGTGCCCAATTTCCGGGCGACAGTTCCCGCAGCGGCTGGCAAGCCGAAGAGGAAAGCTTTCAAGATGTCCGACATGATCGTGCACGGCGGACTTGCCGTCGCTCGCATCCTCTATGACTTCGTCAACGACGAGGCCCTGCCCGGCAGCGGGCTGGATGCGGCCGCCTTCTGGTCGGCGGCGGATCGCATCATCCATCAATTCGCCCCGCAGAACCGTGCCCTGGTGGCACATCGCGATGCCTTGCAGGAAAAGATCGACGCCTGGCACCTGGCCCATGCCAATGGCGCCATCGATGCCGCGGCCTATGAGGCGTTCCTCAGGGAGATCGGCTATATCGAGCCCTCGGGGCCTGACTTCCATGTCTCGACCGCCCACGTCGACAGCGAGATCGCCGGCGTCGCCGGGCCGCAACTGGTGGTGCCGGTGATGAATGCGCGCTATGCGCTCAACGCCGCCAATGCCCGCTGGGGCTCGCTCTACGATGCGCTCTACGGCAGCGATGCCATCCCCGAAGACGGTGGTGCCGAGCGTACCGGCCGTTACAACCCGGTGCGCGGCGCCAGGGTCATCTCCTGGGCGAAGCGCTTTCTGGACGATGCGGCCCCATTGTTCGGCGGCTCGCATGCCGATGTGGCGCGCTATCATATCGACGAGGGCAAGCTGGTGGTCGACCTCGCCAGCGGATCGAGGACCGGCCTCACCGATCCCGCCCAGTTGCGCGGGTTTCGCGGCGAGATGGAGGCGCCCTCCAGCATCCTCCTCGCCAACGACGGCCTGCACATCGATATCGTCATCGATCGCCAGCACCCGATCGGCAAGGACGACGATGCCGGGGTGGCGGACATGGTGATGGAGGCGGCACTCACCACCATCATGGACTGCGAGGATTCGGTCGCCGCCGTCGATGCCGACGACAAGGTCGAGGTGTATCGCAACTGGCTCGGGCTGATGAAGGGCGACCTTACAGCCGAGGTTCAAAAGGGCGACCGCACCATCACCCGTCGCCTCAATCCCGATCGCTCCTATGAGGGACCGGACGGGGAGTTTGTCAACCTGCACGGGCGCAGCCTGATGCTGGTGCGCAATGTCGGGCTGCTGATGACCTGCGATGCCGTCACTTACGATGGCGGCAAGGAGACGCCGGAAACCCTGATCGATGCCCTCGTCAATACGGCAATCGCCCTGCACGATGTGGGCGCGGGCGGCCGCCGCGCCAATTCGCACGCCGGTTCCATCTACGTGGTGGTGCCCAAGCTGCACGGCCCCCGCGAGGCGGCGCATGTGGCCGAGGTGTTCGGCGCCATCGAGGCGGCTTTCGGTCTTGCGGCCAACACGCTGAAAATGGGCATCATGGACGAGGAACGCCGCACCACGGTGAACCTCAAGGAATGCATCCGCTGTGCCGCTGAACGGGTTTTCTTCATCAATACCGGCTTCCTCGACCGCACCGGCGATGAAATCCATACCTCCATGCTGGCCGGGGCGATGATCCGCAAAGGCGACATGAAGCAGGCGCCGTGGATCACGGCCTATGAGGATTCCAACGTCGATGTGGGGCTCGCCTGCGGCCTGCACGGGCATGCCCAGATCGGCAAGGGCATGTGGGCGATGCCCGACCGCATGGCCGACATGCTGGAACAGAAGATCGCCCACCCGATGGCCGGCGCCGATACCGCATGGGTTCCCTCGCCCACCGCCGCGGTGCTGCATGCAACCCATTATCACCGCGTCAACGTCAAGCGCCGGCAGGCCGAGATCCGCGACCGCGAACCGGCCCGCCTCGCCGACATCCTGTCGATCCCGCTGGCCTCGCGCCCCAACTGGACACGCGAGGAAATCCAGGCCGAACTCGACAACAACGCGCAAGGCATCCTCGGTTACGTGGTGCGCTGGATCGATCACGGCGTCGGCTGCTCCAAGGTGCCCGACATCAACAACGTCGGGTTGATGGAGGACCGTGCCACGTTGCGCATTTCCTCCCAGCACATCGCCAACTGGCTGCGCCACGGCATCGCAACCAGAGAACAGGTAATGGCGACGATGCAGCGCATGGCGGCGGTGGTGGACGAACAGAACGCCGGCGATCCCGACTATCGCAACATGGCGCCCGACTTCGACGACAGCGTCGCCTTCCAGGCGGCCTGCGACCTGGTTTTCAAGGGCGCGGCGCAGCCCAACGGCTATACCGAGCCGATCCTGCATAAACGGCGCGCCGAGGCGAAGGCAAGGTTTGGGGCTTGAACCGCCTTATTGCTCCACGACGATGGCGCGGAAGTCGTTGACGTTGGTCAGCGTCGGGCCGGTAACGACGAGATCGCCGAGGGCGGAAAAGAAACCGTAGGAATCGTTGTCGGCGAGGAAAGCGGCCGGATCCATTCCCATGGCGCGGGCGCGCGCCAGCGTATCCGGCAGCAGCATGGCGCCGGCATTGTCCTCCGTACCGTCGATGCCGTCGGTGTCGCAGGCAATGGCCGATATGCCGGCAGCGCCATCAAGCGCGATGCCAAGGGCAAGGGCGTATTCGCTGTTGCGGCCGCCGCGTCCCTTTCCCTTGAGCGTCACGGTGGTCTCGCCGCCCGACACGATGACCACCGGTCCCTTCTGCTGCAGCGCGACCGTGGCATGGTCGCGACCCACTTCACGCGCTTCGCCTTCCACCCGGTCACCGAGATCGACGATTGAATAGCCGGCGTGGCGCGCCAGGTGCGCGGCGGCGGCGATCGACAGCGCCGGCGCGGCCACCATCACGGTCTCGGCGCGGGCAAGGCGGTCATCGCCGGGCTTGGGCGTCTCGGCTTCGGGCGTGGCGAGGAAGGCTTCGACGTGGGTGGGCAGCTTGAGGCCGTATCTGGCTATGATGGCGCGGGCATCGGCGACCGTGGTGGGATCGGCTACGGTCGGCCCCGAGGCAACCGTCGATGGATCGTCGCCCGGCACATCGGAAATCACCAGCGACAGGACGCGGGCGGGATGGGCGCGGGCCGCCAGACGGCCGCCTTTCAAGGCCGACAGGTGTTTTCTCACGCAGTTCATCTCGCAGATGGGGGCGCCGCAGCCAAGGAGCTGGCGGTTCAGGTCCTGCTTGTCGGCCAGCGTCAAGCCGGCAGCGGGTGCTGCCATGAGGGCCGAGCCGCCGCCCGAGATCAGGCAGAGCACGAAATCGTCGGGCGTCAACCCCGAGACCAGTTGCGCCATGCGGGCGGCGGCTTGCTGGCCGGCGGCGTCTGGAACCGGATGCGAGGCCTCGACGATCTCGATCGATGCGCACGGCACGCCATGGCCGTAGCGGGTGATGACAAGGCCTTCGAGCCCGTCGCCCCACTCGGCCTCGACGGCCGCTGCCATGGCAGCCGAAGCCTTGCCGGCGCCAACCACGATGATGCGTCCCTTCGGCCGCGGCGGCAGATGGCGCGGCACGCACAGGTTCGGGTCGGCCGCCGCCACCGCGGCCGCGAACAGGCTCTTCAGGAATTCAACCGATGATGTCGCGCTCATTGCCCGGTTCCACGGTCTAAAGGCTTGCGGTTCGCCACCGCCGGGCGAATAATGCAGCAAGCGCCATGTCATAAGGACAACTCTCCATGCCGTCACGCCCAAATGTGTCGCGGGTCTTCTATCGCAGCCTGCGGCAGGCCCTTCCCGAGGCCCGCTCGGCGCGCGGCGCCTACATCACCGATGCAACCGGCAAGCAGTATCTCGATGCCTCTGGCGGGGCCGCGGTCTCCTGCCTCGGCCACGGCCACCCGAAAGTCATCGCCGCCGTCGTGCAACAGCTCGAGCGCATGGCGTTTGCCCATACCTCGTTCTTCACCAACGAACCGGCCGAGCGGTTGGCCGAGATCCTGTCGGCCAAGGCCCCAGGGGGCGACTGGCGGGTCTACTATCTGTCGGGCGGCTCGGAAGCCAACGAAGCGGCGCTGAAGCTTGCCCGCCAGTTGCATGTGGAGCGCGGCGAAACCAAGCGCGACACTTTCATCTCGCGGCGCTTTTCCTACCACGGCAACACCATCGGGGCGCTGTCGGTGAGCGGGCGCGCCTCCAATCTCGGCACCTACGGGGCGATCCTTTTACTGAATGTGCGCAAGATCGACCCTTGTTTTGCCTATCGCTGGCAGCGCGAGGGCGAAAGCGAGAGGGACTACGGCTTGCGTGCGGCCGGTGCCCTGGAGCGCGAAATCGCCGATCTGGGCGAGGGCCGCGCCATTGCCTTCATCGCCGAGACGGTGGTCGGGGCGACACTGGGCGCGGTGCCGCCGGTGCCGGGCTACTTCAAGGAGATCCGCCGCATCTGCGATGAAAGCGGGGCTTTCATGATCCTCGATGAAGTGATGTGCGGCATGGGACGTTGCGGCACTCTTTTCGCCTGCGAACAGGACGGGGTGGTGCCCGACATCATCACCCTCGCCAAGGGCCTCGGCGCCGGCTACCAGCCGATCGGCGCCATGATGGTGCGCGAGGAACTGGCCGAGGTGATCGAACAGGGCTCCGGTGCCTTCAATCACGGCCATACCTATGTGGGCCACGCCACGGCCTGCGCGGCGGGCCTTGCCGTGCAGCAGGTGTTCGAGGAGGAAAACCTCATTCCGCGCGTGGCGCAGATGGGCGGTAAACTTGCGCAAGCGCTGGCCGGGCGCTTCGGCAATCATCCGCATGTGGGCGATTTGCGCGGGCGCGGCCTGTTCCGCGGGGTCGAGCTGGTGGCGGACCGGGAAACCAAGAAGCCCTTCCCGGCCGCGCACAAGCTCGCCCAGCGCATCAAGGCCCAGGCCATGGAGAACGGCCTCATCTGCTATCCCTTCGCCGGCACGGTGGACGGGACGGCGGGCGACCATGTGCTGCTTGCCCCGCCCTTCATCATCTCCGATCAACAGATTACCGAACTGGTCGACAAGCTCGAACGTTCCATCGACGAGGCGATCGCGGCAGCGGCGTAGTCCCCTTTGCCCTGCCTTGTCATCCTCGGGCTTGACCCGAGGACCCAAAGGCCACAAACGCTGGTCTTGCCAAACGGCCATGGGTCGTCGGATCAAGCCCGACGATGACACTTTAGGGTATTTCGCCGTCCCTACTCGGCTGGTGCCGCTTCGGCCACGGTCTTCTTGCCGGCGTCGCGGCGGCGCGTCTGCAGGAACACCACCAGCCCCAAAAGCAGCAGGGCGGGGATGTAGAATACCTCCTTGCGGACGCGGTCGGCGCGCACCTGCACCTCGGAGACGACCACCGGATTGTCGGCATAGAAATCGAATTTCTTGCCGATCCTGGCAAACAGCGGCGAGCCGGGCAGCGGTTCCATCACCTTGGCGGTGTCGCCGGCGATCTCCAGGTCGAGACCGTCGCGCTTGAGACGCTGGAGGCCCGGGCCCTCCTTGCCGAGACGTAACAGTAGTGTCGTCTTGAAGGTCCTGGTCGGATCGTCGAAATCGGGCCCCGAGACCACCACCCGCAACTGGCCGTCCTCGGGCCGTTCGGCGGCGGCCTGCACGATCTCACCGGGTGCGACGGTGGCGAACGGCGCATCCATCTGGTCGAGCCAGAAACCCGGCCGGAACAGCGTAAAGGCGACAAGCAGCAGGGCGAGCGATTCCCAGAGGCGCGAGCGCACCAGGAAATAGCCTTGCGTGGCCGCGGCAAACAACAGCATCGCCGCCACCGCCACGATGAACACGAAGACCGCGTGCAGGGGCGAGACGTTGATGAGCAAGAGGTCAGTGTTGAAGATGAACAGGAACGGCAGGACGGCGGTACGGATGTCGTACATGAAGCCCTGGATGCCGGTGCGGATGGGGTCGCCCTGCGAGATGGCGGCAGCGGCAAAGGCGGCAAGCCCCACCGGCGGGGTGTCGTCGGCGAGGATGCCGAAATAGAACACGAACATGTGCACCGCGATCAGCGGAACGATTAGGCCCGACTGGGCGCCGACCGAGACCACCACCGGGGCCATGAGCGAAGAAACGACGATATAGTTGGCGGTCGTCGGCAGCCCCATGCCGAGCACCAGGCTCATCACCGCCACCAGCCCCAGCATGGTAATGAGGCTGCCGCCGGAGAGGTACTCCACGAAGTCGCCGACCACCTGGTGCATGCCGGTGAGCGAGACGGTGCCCACGATGACGCCGGCCGCACCCGTCGCCACGGCGATGGCGATCATGTTGCGCGAGCCGGAGATCATGCCATCGATGCAGTCCTTGAAGCCTGCCTTCAGATCGGCGGCAACATCGGGCTTGCCGCGAAATACCCCTTTAAGCGCATGCTGGGTGACCATCAGGGCGATCATCACCAGGCTGGCGAGATAGGCCGACAGGCCCGGCGACAGGCGTTCGACCATGATGCACCAGATGAGCACCACGATGGGGATGAGATAGTAGAGCCCGGTCACCGCCACCGGGCCGGCCTCGGGCAGTTCGAGCACCGGCGCGTTGGGGTCGTCGAGTTCGAGATCGGGATAGCGCGCCGACAGGCGCACCAGTCCCACATAGGCAACCACCAGGCCGGTGATCGCCACGACGGAGGCGAAGTCGCCGGCCACCGTCTTGACCCACCCAAGGCCGTAATAGACTCCGAGCGCCAGGGCGCACATGGCGATGAAGCCCAACAGGACGCCCATCATGCGCTGCAGCCACGGCTTGGCCGAGCGGCGCTTGGGCAGGCCCTCCAGACCCATCTTCAGGGCCTCGAGGTGGACGATGTAGAACAGCGCGATATAGGCGATGACCGCCGGCATGAAGGCGTGCTTGACGATCCCCAGATAGCTGACGCCGGTATATTCGGCCATCAGGAAGGCCGCCGCACCCATCACCGGCGGGGTCAACTGGCCGTTGACCGAGGCCGCCACTTCAACAGCGCCGGCCTTTTCGGCCGAAAAGCCCGTGCGCTTCATCAAGGGGATGGTGAAGACGCCGGTCGAAACAACGTTGGCGATGGAGGAGCCGGAATAGATGCCGGAAAGGGCCGACGATACCACCGCGGCCTTGGCCGGGCCGCCGCGCAGGTGGCCCAGCAGCGCAAACGCCAGCTTGATGAAATAGTTGCCGGCGCCGGCTTTCTCCAGCATGGCGCCGAACAGCACGAACAGGAAGATCATCGAGGTCGAGACACCCAGCGCCACCCCGAACACGCCTTCGAGCTGCATCCAGAAATGCCACAGCGCCTTGCTCAGGGAAGCCCCCTTCCACTGGATGGCATCCGGCAGGATCGCGGCGTGGCCAAAGAACACGTAGAACAGGAACACCAGAGCCACGCACAAAAGCGGCAGGCCCAGCGTGCGGTAGACGCAGATGCCGAGAACCACCATGCCGGTGGCCGAAATCACCAGATCGGCAGGGGTCGGCAACCCGGCACGTTCGGCGATGGCGTCCTTGAAGACGACCAGATAAAGGCAGGTGACGATGCCGGTGAGGGCGAGCAGCCAGTCGTACCAGGGGATGCGGTCGCGCGGCGCCCAGCGGCCCAGCGGAAAGGCGAAGGCGGCGAGGCAGAAGGCGAACGCCAGATGCACCACGCGGGCTTCGGAAGAGTTGAAGATGAAGCTGATATGGATGCCCATGGTGGCCAGCGGACGGCCGATGGCATCCTGGAGAATGAACGACAGGCTGGAGGCGATATAGAGCTGATACAGCGCCCAGCAGATGGCGATGGCCGGGATGATGCGGCGTTGCCAGCCCCGCGGATGGCGCCCGCCGGTATCGGCTTCGGTCAAAAGGTCCTCGGCCCGCTCATCGGGCGCTGCCGCCGCATCATGCTGCGCCATCACTTCATTCCTCCCCAACAAGGCTGAAACAGACCGGGCGCCGGGGGGCTTCTCGAGGCCCCCCTGGCGCTTGCTCGCTGATCGTTGACTACATCAGGCCGAGTTCCTTGTAGGCCTTGATGGCGCCGGGATGCAGCGGGGCGGACAGGCCGTCCTTGATCATCTCCTCGGCCTTCAGGTGGGCAAAGGCGGGATGCAGCTTTCTGAAGTCGTCGAGGTTCGACATCACCGCCTTGGCGACGATATAGACCACCTCGTCGGGCACATCGGCCGAGGTCACGAAAGTGGCGCCGACGCCGAAGGTGTGGATGTCTTCGGCATTGTTGTACATGCCGGCCGGGATGATCGCCTTGCGATAGAAGGGATTGTCGGCGACCAGCTTGTCGACCTCAGGCCCGGTGGCATTCACCAGATTCGAATCGCAGGTGTTGAGGGTTTCCTCGGTGAGGGCCGACGGGTGCCCGACCAGCCAGTAATAGGCATCGATCTTGTTGTCGCACAAAGCCTGGCCGGTTTCCGCCGACTTCAGTTCGGCGGCCAGCTTCAGGTCGGTGCGCTTCCACCCGAGGGCTGCCTCGATGATCTCCCAGGTGGCGTAGGTGCCGGAGCCGGGATTGCCGATGTTGAGGCGCTTGCCTTTCAGATCGGTGATGTTGTGGATGTTGGCATCGGCGCGGGCGATGATGGTCACCGGCTCAGGATGCACGGAAAACACGGCGCGCAGCTTGGTGAAGGGCTTTCCCTCCCACTGGGCCTTGCCGTTATAGGCGTTGTACTGGACGTCGGACTGGGCCACGCCGAATTCCAGATCGCCCGACTGGATGGTGTTGACGTTGTAGACCGAGCCGCCGGTCGATTCGACCGAGCAACGGATTCCGGTCTCCTTGCGCAGCTTGTTCACCAGCCGGCAGATGGCGCCGCCGGTGGGATAATAGACGCCGGTGATGCCGCCGGTGCCGATGGAAATGAACTTCTGCTCGGCAGACGCCGAGATCGTCGTGGCCGCCAGCGCAAGTGTCGCCAGCAGGCCAAGTGTCAGCTTCTTCATCTAGATTCCTCCCGTTGTTCGGCTCGTCATCGATCAGCCGGGAGTCAATCTAGGCGGTCGACGCAAATATGGCAATTTTTAGTCGTAACTCCGCGACATTTTTACTGGATTAGGGCCGTAGGGACTATGACGTACCGATATGTACGAACAATTAATTCCTATTCTCTCCGCGGCATATCATCTCATGGCCAGCAACATGGCCAGCGAGACGTTATGCGGCAGCGGCGATGAGGGGATCGTGGTGGGAAATGGTACAGCTGGGTGGACTCGAACCACCGACCTTCGGAGCCACAATCCGACGCTCTAACCAACTGAGCTACAGCTGCACTGAGGTCCGCGCGGGGCGGAAACGGCGCATAACTAGGCCGATACGAAGTTCATTGCAAGAGAAGCGGCCAGCGCCGCGCCGGTGGCCGGCGCGGCACAAAAGCAAATAGCCCGCAGACGGTGTCCGCGGGCTATTGCAGTCGGGTCCAGAGCGCCGCGCCGGTGCCGGCGCGGGCTTCAATGATCAGACGGCGAAGTTCTTGTTGAGCTCGGCGAACGAACGCGAAAGTCCGTCCTGGGCCGGCTTGACTGCCTCGCGGGCGCACTTGGCGACCGTCTCGTTGAGTTCACGCACCTGACGGGCGACCTCGGCCGACCGGTTGGAGACGAACTCGGCATTGGCCTTGGCGAGGGCCTGCGGGTCGCGGACGGCCAACAGATCGCGCATGAAGGAAAAGGCCGCGTCGGTGTTGGCCTGGGCGATCTCGATGGCCTTGAGCTGCAGCTCGACCATGCCGGTGCGCACGGCGCCAGCGGTGGCATCGAACATCTGCACATTGCCGTGCGCCACTTCGGTGGCCTTGTTGGCGGTTTCCTGGGCCTTGTCGAGCGACTGGCCGGCAAGGTTGACGACCTTCTCGGTGACCTTCTCGCCCACGGCGGTCATGTCGACGGCATCGGGGGTATCGGTCTTGGCGGGCTTCTTGACGGTGTTGTTCATGGGTTGGTTCTCCTTGGCGAACTTGAAATCCAACGGCGCGTTCAGCGCGTCGTGATCTCTATATAACCGTTGAATTGGTGCAATGCAACATTTTTGTGCGCTGCAACATTGCCGCACCTCGGCCGCTCCTCGCCATGGTTTACACTTGGTAAATGAAAGATGGACGGCTTGTGTAGAATTTGGCTAGAATTCAAACCAGATGCGGAGCGGGCGTAGCCGGTGAGTGCCGGCCGCGGTGGTGAGTTCAGATCGGCAGCCGGAGCAGCCGACCGGGCGAGGGAATGAGTTTGGACCGAGCCGCAACATCGACGCTCGACACTTTGATGGCGTCGAAGAACGCCGCCTGGCTATGGGACGGCGCGCTTCATCGTATCGTGTGGGCCAATCCGGCCGGCATCCGGTTTTTCGGCGGCGAGACCCTGTTCGACATCATCGATCTGGTTTTCGATCCGCAGGCCGAGGCAACCCAGCGCATCGCGGAGCTTGCCAGCACGCTGAAGCGCGGCGAGGCGGCGGACGAGACGCTGGCCATGGCCGGCGCCGAGGGCCTTGCAAATGTCGAATGCCGCTGCGTCCTGCACGCCCTCGCCGATGGACGCGACGGGGTGCTGGTCATGGCGAACGGTCCCCAAGCCGCGGCCCCGGCGGCGGCACAGTACGCCGGCCGATTGCTCAAGGCGATGCCCATGGCGGTGGCGGTCGCCGATGCCGAGGGCGCCATCGTGCTCGCCAACGACACAGCGCGTAACGTGGCCGGCGAGCGCGGCGCTGAAAACCTTGCCGCGCTGCTCGGCGATGCCGAGCTTGCCTGCAACCTCATCGCCACGGCCGAGGCGGCCCGCGCCGCCATGCTGGTGCGGCCGCTCACCACCGCTCAAGGCAAGCGCGACTTCCGCATCTCCCTCAGGCGCATGGACTCAAGCACCGAGGATGCCGGCCCGACGTTCCTGGTGCTGGCGGAGGATGTCACTGAGCGGCGCAAGCTGGAGCGGCTGCTCAGCGGCATCGACAACAAGTCGGACGCAGAGCCAGGCAGCGGAGTGCCCGATACCACGGGGATCCGGCAACTGAGCGCCGAGGAGGCCAAGGCCTTCGCGCGACTGGGCCAGGACCTGACGCGCGACAAGGATGCGATCCCGCCACCTCCCCGGCCGGTCGATCGGCCGCCGCGGACCGGCGTCCATCCGATCATCCAGCGCACCCTCGATGCGCGGGCAATGCCGTGCGTCATCTATCAGGGCAATGAAGCCTTGTGCGTCAATCAGGCATTGGCCGCCTTGTTGGGCTATGCCGAGCGCGATGACGTGCTCGAGCGCGGCGATCTCATCGCCATCCTCAAGGCGGCGCCCGACGGGGCCACCATCGAGCTGGTCACCGCCGACCGCGACACCATCAGCGCAAGGGTGCGCCACCAGACTTTTCCGTGGAATACCGGACCGGTGCCGATGGCGACGCTGTCGCCCCTGCCGGCCGAACCCCAGGCGCCGGCGGCCAACGAGCCCGAGCCGGTGGAAACGTCACCGGCCAGCGATAGCACGCCGCCGCCTGCCCCCACTGTTGCGTCCCCCACCGTTGCGTCCCCCGCCGTTCCGGAGGCGACCGTTTCGGAAGCCGCCGCCGAGACGCCGGCCAGCGCGGAGGCCGACGAAGGTGCGGCTGCAACAGATGAGACGCCGGCAGCGCAGCCCACCGCTCCCGAACCGGCGGCAACAGGTGGGGACGGCAACGATGGCTTCGCCATGCCGGCCGATGAACTGCGCAACATTCTCGATACCGCCAGCGACGGCATCATCACCCTCGATCATGGCGGCCACATCCTCGGCTTCAGCGCCGGGGCGGAAGCGATTTTCGGGTATGGCGAGGCAGAGGTCGAGGGCAAGCCGATCATCGACCTGGTCACCACCGCCAGCCGGCGCATCGTGCGCGATTACCTGTCGGCCTTCGACAATGGCGGCATGGCCTCGGTGTTCAATGACGGGCGCGAGATCGAGGCGGTGGTCAAGCAGGGCGGCGTGGTGCCGCTGTTCATCACCATCGGCCAGATGACGGCGGCGGCCCAGCCCGATACCGCGGCCGGCGAAGGGCGCCAGCGTCCGGCTTTCTGCGTCGTGGTGCGCGACATCACGCAATGGAAGAAGACCGAGGCCGAGCTCAGAGGGGCGAAAGAGGAAGCCGAGCGGGCGAGCCGGCAGAAATCGGAATTCCTCGCCAACATCAGCCACGAACTGCGCACCCCGCTGAATGCCATCCTCGGCTTTTCCGACGTCATGCGTTCCGAACGCTTCGGCGAGATGCGCAACGACCGCTATCGCGGCTATGCCCACGACATCCACACCTCGGGCGAGCATCTGCTGTCGCTGATCAACGACCTCTTGGATCTCTCCAAGGTCGAGGCCGGCAAGCTGGAACTCAATTTCACCAGCGTCAATCTCGCCAGTCTGGTGGACGAATGCGTGGCCGTCCTGCAGGATCAGGCAACGGCAGCACGGGTGGTATTGCGCAAGTCGGTGGCGAGCGGCACGCCCAATGTGGTCGCCGACCTGCGCTCCATGAAGCAGATCCTGCTCAACCTGTTGTCCAATGCCATCAAGTTCACCGATGCCGGCGGCCAGATCATCATTTCGCTCAAGCTGATGAAGTCGGGCGAGCTGGCGCTGTCGGTGAAGGATACCGGCATCGGCATGAGCGAGAATGAACTGGCCAAGGCGCTGGAGCCGTTCCAGCGCATCGAGCACTCGGGCCGCGAGGAACAGGGGGGAACCGGTCTCGGCCTGCCGCTGACGCGGGCCCTTGCGGAGGCCAACCGCACGCGGTTTTCCATCTCCAGCAAGCCCAAGCACGGCACGCAGGTGGAAATCACCTTCCCCGTCCCGCGGGTGCTGGCCTGAGGCCTAGATCAGCATGCAATTGGGTGGAATCACCCAATTGCATAAAAGCTGATCGATTCCAATATGTTGGCATGATGTTATCCGAAAAGTGGTTTCCACTTTTCGGCATCATGCTCTAGTTGATTTTTCAGTGCTGCAGGTCGGGGATGTCGCGGAACAGCTCCAGCGCTTCCGGGTTGGCCATCGCTTCCTTGTTCTTGACCTCGCGCCCGTGCACGACGTCGCGCACCGCCAGTTCGGTGATCTTGCCCGACTTGGTGCGGGGAATGTCGGCCACCGCGACGATGCGGGCGGGGACATGGCGGGGCGAAGCGCCGTTGCGGATCTTCGACTTGATGCGTTGCACCAGGTCATCATCCAGCGTCACGCCGTCGCGCAGCCTGACGAACAGCACCACGCGGGTGTCGTTGTCCCACTCCTGGCCGATGGCCATGGCCTCCACCACCTCGGGGATCTGCTCCACCTGGGCATAGATCTCGGCGGTGCCAATGCGCACGCCGCCGGGATTGAGGGTGGCATCGGAGCGCCCATGGATGAGCATGCCGCCATGGGCTGTCCATTCGGCGAAGTCTCCATGGCACCAGGTATTGGGAAAACGCGAAAAGTAAGCGTTGTGGTATTTCGAGCCGTCGGGATCGTTCCAGAACTTCAGCGGCATGGAGGGAAAGGCGTTGCGGCACACGAGCTCGCCCTTGCCGGAGGTAATGGGATGGCCGGCATCGTCGAAGACGGCCATGTCGAGACCAAAGCCGGGAGCCTGGATCTCGCCGCGCCACACCGGACCGATGGGGTTGCCGGCCACGAAGCAGCCGCACAGGTCGGTGCCGCCCGACATGGAGGCGAGATGGATATCCGGCTTGATCGATTCGTAGACAAAATCGAAGCTTTCCGGCACCAGCGTCGAACCGGTCGACAGCATGGTGCGGATGTTCGAGAGATCATGCGTGTCGCGGGGGTGCCAGCCGGTCTTTTTCACCGCGTCGATATATTTGGCCGAGGTGCCGAAGATATTCATCTCCGTCGCGACGGCATAGTCGAACATGGCCTTCTTGCCCGGGTGGAAGGGCGAGCCGTCATACAGCAGCAACGTCGCCTCCGAGGCCAGCCCCGAGACCAGCCAGTTCCACATCATCCAGCCGCAGGTGGTGAAATAGAACAGCCGATCGCCGGGTTTCAGATCGACGGTAAGCTGTTGTTCGCACACATGCTTGAGGAGCACGCCGCCGGCGCAGTGGACGATGCATTTGGGAACCCCGGTGGTGCCGGATGAATAGAGGATATAGAGCGGATGGTCGAAGGGCAGCCGGGCGTACTCGATGGGTCCTGCCTCTTCGCCGGCAATCAGCCCCTCCAGGGTCACGGCACCGGGAATGCGGGCCGCGGTCTCTGAGGCCTGGCCGATATAGTCGAGGACGATGACCTTTTCCACGCTGTCCAGTCGGCCTGCGACGTCGACGATCTTATCGCCGATATCGAGGGTCTTGCCGGCATAGTGATAGCCATCCACCGCGACCAGCAGGCGCGGGGCGATCTGGCCGAAGCGGTCGAGAATGCCGCGATCGCCGAAGTCGGGCGAGCACGAGGACCAGATGGCGCCGATCGAATTGACGCCCAGGAACATGGCAATGGTATCGGGATGATTGGCGACCACGGCCGAAACCCGGTCACCCGGCTTGAGCCCCAGGCGGCGTAGCGATTGGGCAATGCGCGATACCTTTTCGGTGAGTTGCCGCCAAGTGATCTCGATCGCCACCTTGTCCTCGCCATGAAAGATCAGGGCGGGGGTATCGTCGGCGCGCCGCAACAGGTTTTCGGCCACGTTGAGCCGCGCATCGGGAAAGAAGCGGGCGCCGGGCATCTTGTCGGCGTCCACCAGCACCCGCTCACCGCGGGTTTCGGCCTTGATGCCGGCAAAATCCCACATCAGCGTCCAGAAGGTATCGAGGTGAGCGATGGAAAAGGCGTGCAATTCCTCATACGTCGTCATCGCCTTGCCGGTACGCTCCTTGACCAGTGCCATGAAGCACGTGAGGTTGCTGGCGGCGATGCGCTCGGGTGATGGGGTCCACAAGGGTTTTTCGGTCATGGTCGGGAATGCGGCCTCTGGTTGACGGTCTTCGTGGTTGTTGCAGGGTCGCCAGCCTAAACCATCGGCCCGGTACAGGGAATTGCCCACGACATGACAAAGCGGCAAGGTGACCTCACTTGAAACGAACCGGCAACAAATCCATATTCACTACGATGCCTCAAGCGGGGCCCAGGTGGGACCGCTGGGACGTGAAGCTGCTTTGCTGAAAGGGCTTTGAACATGACGCGCATGACACCTTTATCCAGCCCGCTGCTGCTCGGATTCGACCAGATCGAGCGGCTCATCGACCGGGCCTCCAAGACTTCAGGCGACGGTTATCCGCCCTACAACATCGAACGTGTCGGGGCCCCGGATGGCGAGGGCGAATCCTTGCTCATCACCTTGGCTGTCGCCGGCTTCGCGCGCGAGGATCTCGATATCTCGCTGGAGGAAAGCCAGCTCATCATTCGCGGCAAGCAGCGCGACGACGAAAACCGCACTTATCTGCACCGCGGCATCGCGGCGCGCCAGTTCGCCCGCGCCTTCGTGCTTGCCGACGGCATCGAGGTAACAGGCGCCGAACTGGAGAACGGGCTGTTGTCCATCAGCCTCGCCCGCCCCGAGCCGCAAAGGGTTGTCCGCCGGGTGGAGATAACGGCCCGCTGAGCCCGCATCCCCTTGGCGCGCGCAACCAGATCAGATTCAAGGAGTAAAGGTGACATGACTGAAAACGACATCATCAACAGCAAATGGACCGTCCTGCCGGACGACGAATTTGCCGCACTCGGCGGCGGGCATCTGGCTTATGTCCGCGAGATCGACAGCGAAAAGGCAACCTCGCTCATCGGCCAGGCGGTGGCGCTGGGGCCCGACGACCACATCTATGCGGTCTACGGCGCCGACGGCCGGCCGCTCGCCGTCACCGACAGCCGCGCATCGGCCATCGCCAACGCGGTGGAGCACGAACTCATGCCCATGAGCGTGCACTGAGCTTGTCCGGAGATCGAATTCTCAGGCGGCGTGGGAGGTGTTGGCGGTTGGCTCGGTGAGGATGGCATAGAGGCCGGCGGCATCCTTGGTGCCGCGCAGCTTGGCGACCAGCGCCTGGTCGCGCAACAGGCGTGAAATCCGCGCCAGGGCCTTCAGGTGGTCGGCACCGGCGCTCTCGGGCGCCATCAGCAAAAACACCAGATCGACGGGACGATCATCGGCGGATTCGAAGTCCACCAGCACCTGCAGGCGCGCAAACACGCCCTTCACCTCGGTCAGGGCGGCGAACTTGCCATGCGGAATGGCGATGCCCTGCCCGAGGCCGGTGGAACCCAGCTTCTCGCGCTGCAACAGCGTCTCGAAGATGGTACGCGGATCGAGACCCGATACCTTGCCGGCGGTTTGCGACAACTCCTGCAGCAACTGTTTCTTGCTGGTCGCCTTGAGTGCGGGAAGGATCGCCTCGTTGGATAGGATATCGGATAGCTGCATGGTCGCTTGTCTCCCGGGGCGAGACCAAAAGGGGCTCGCCGCCTCATTCCTTCAGACGCGCTCAGGCATCGTTGCGAGGTTCGCCGGAGCGGGTATCGATCCAGCCGATGTGGCCATCCTCGCGGCGATACACGATGTTGATGCCGCCGTGCCCCGAATTGCGGAACAGCACGAACGGCGTGGTGGAAATATCGAGCTTCATCACCGCTTCCCCGACGCTCAAGGCCTGAACCTTTTCAGACGTCTCGGCAATGATGATCGGATTGTCATCTTCCGGCTCAGCTTCGTGCTCGCTGCCGCCGGCGATGATGAAACCCGCCTCGCTGGTCTCTTGCAGTGGCTCGCGATGGTTGTTGTGATGATCGCGAAGGCGCCGCTTGTATCGCCTCAGGCGCTTTTCCAGATGATCGGCAGCGGCATCGAAGCTGGAATAGGCATCACCGGCCTCACCCCGGGCATTCAGCGTCAGGCCGGTCGACAACGACAAACTGCATTCCGCGGTAAACTGCGAGCGCTGCTTTTCGATCACCACCTGGGCCGAAACGGCACCATCGAAATATTTGCTCACTTCGTGGTCCAGTCGCCCGGCGATATGGCTTCGCAACGAATCGCCGATATCGAAATTCTTGCCGGTGGTCAGGATCTGCATGTTCGAGAAACATCCAATCTTGATAAACCCAATGTGGGCATATCTTGGGGGACTGTCAAATCGGCCGCCGCGCGCAAGGGTCTTCGGCACTGGTTTTTTCGACGGCCGGGTCGCGCTGTTGCGCCTTGCCAGCCTCTGACTGCGAGGCGGGCAACAACTAGTGATGGCTCACGGCGAAGTCAAGACACCGGGGCAAGCCGCCATGGCAGCGGCGGCAACAATGCCTCACCCATAGGCGCGGCGTTCGCGTCGACGCTGGATGGATGACGGAATTCCCTGCGATTCCCGATATTTGGCGACCGTCCGGCGAGCGATCTCAATGCCGGCCTGGCGCAAGATATCCACAATCTGGTCGTCCGAGAGAATGCTGGTCGGGGTTTCGGCGTCGATCAATTCCTTGACCCGGTGACGAACCGCTTCGGCGGAATGGGCATCGCCGCCCTCGGCGGAGGCAATGGCGGTGGTGAAAAAATATTTAAGTTCAAAAGTGCCGCGCGGCGTCGCCATGTACTTGTTGGAGGTGACCCGGCTGACGGTCGATTCGCTCATGGCAATGGCATCGGCCACCACCTTGAGGGTCAGCGGGCGCAGCGACTGCACCCCGTGCACAAGGAAGGCGTCTTGCTGGCTGACAATCTCGCGCGCCACGGCCAGGACGGTGCGGGCGCGCTGGTCAAGGCTCTTGACCAGCCAGTTGGCGCTGGCCAGGCAGTCGGAAATATAGGTCTTGTCATCCGCGCGCGACGTCCCCGCTGCCACCGTGGAATAGTACTGATTGTTCACCAGCACGCGCGGCAGGGTTTCGGAATTGAGCTCCACCAGCCAGGTGCCGTCAGGCGCGGGGCGCACAAAGACATCGGGGATGACCGGTGACAGCACAACCGTCCCGAAGGCATTGCCGGGCTTGGGATTGAGCTGGCGAAGCTCCACCAGCATCGCCTTGATGTCGTCGAGATCCACCCCGCACACCCGCCTGAGAGCATCATGATCGTGGCGGGCGACCAGATCGAGATGGGCAATGAGGGCGGCCATGGCCGGATCCATGCGGTTGCAGTCGCGCAACTGGATGGCCAGGCATTCCTGCAGGTTGCGGGCAAAAATGCCCGGCGGATCGAACCCTTGCAGGATTTCCAGGGTCTCTCGCACCGCCTCTTCGCTGCATCCCAGCGCCACGACGACGGCATCGATATCACCGCTCAGATAGCCGGCATCGTTCAACATGCCGATGAGGTGGGAGGCAATGAGCCGGCGGACCGGGTCGTGGATGGCAAGATGCATCTGCTCGGTGACGTGCTCGATGAGCGTCACCTCGCGCGACAGGGTGTTTTCGAAGTTGTGGTCATCGCCGTCGTAGCCGCCGGGGCTGGTGAGCCTCACCGTCGACCAGCCGGACTCCATGGAGCCTGGCGCCGGCCGAGGGGCCGCTTCGGCACGCGCCTCATCGCCATAGCCAGCGTCAAGGCCGGCATCGTGACCCGAGACTGCGTCGTCGCCGCCGGCCTTACCCGACAAAGCCTCGGCGACATCGGCGGTCGTTGCTTCCTCGCTTGCCGAACGTGGCGGCTCGGCGTCATCGAGCACCGTGCCCTGATCGGCGCTTTCATCACGCTCAAGCAGCGGGTTGCGTTCGATCTCACTGTCGACGAAGGCCTGCAGCTCCATGTTCGACATGTGCAGCAGCTTGATGGCCTGCTGAAGCTGTGGCGTCATGACCAGCGACTGGCCCTGGCGCAACTCCAGTCTCTGCTTCAATGCCATGACGATCGCACCTGCCCTGGTCGCCTCTTGTTCATCGCGCCGACCGGCTCAGAGGCTGAACCTTTCACCCAGATAGAACCGCCGCACGTCGGGATTCTCGACGATTTCGCGGGGGTTGCCCTCCATCAGTACCTCACCTTCGTGAATGATGAGTGCACGATCGATGAGTTCGAGGGTTTCTCGAACGTTGTGATCCGTAACAAGCACCCCGATTCCCCGATCGGTGAGCTGTCGCACCAACTGGCGGATATCATTGACCGCAATCGGATCAATCCCTGCGAAGGGCTCGTCGAGGAGCATGAACTGGGGGTCGGCGGCCAGGGCTCTTGCGATTTCCACGCGCCGGCGTTCTCCGCCAGAAAGCGCCAAAGCTGGCGAATTCCGTAAATGGGTGATTTGAAACTCATCAAGCAACTCACGCAACACACGTTCGCGCTTGGCTTTCTCGCTCATGGTGAGCTCGAGAACGGCGCGAATATTATCCGCAACCGTAAGGCCTCTGAAAATCGAGGCCTCTTGGGGCAGATACCCCACGCCCATCCTTGCCCGCCGATACATGGGCAAATGCGTGATGTCCCGCCCGTCGAGACTGATGGACCCCTTGTCGGCGGCAATCAGGCCGGTGATCATGTAGAACACCGTCGTCTTGCCGGCGCCGTTGGGACCCAACAACCCTACGGCTTCCCCTCTGCGTACCACCAGGCTCACCCCACGCACGACGGGGCGGCGCTTGTAGGATTTGGACAGCCCTTCGGCCACCAAGCCCCGCTTCAAATCCGTCTTCGCTCCCACCGAACGCGACTGCACCCCGGTCTCGCCCTGGCGCTGGACCGCCGGGTCGGTGAAAACCGCTCCGTCGGTCCTGTCGCGGCCATCGTTTGCGATGATGTCCTGATCGATCCGCGTCACATTATTACCGTCGAGTTGAGTTAAAATTGAATGAAGTCCGTCCGGCCGGCCCTTTCGGCACCCTCCCGGGCGGCTTGTCGTTCACTGTCCCTTGGGCACAAAGCTGCCCCTGACCCGCCCACCAGTCAATTGGCTTTCATGGGTATTCAAGTCGACATGCAGTTCGTTGCCCCGCATGACGGTCGTGTCCTGGGTGACGACCACATTGCCGCTGACCACCAGCTTGTTGGCCTTGACGTCCATCCGCGCACGCTCACCGGTAATGCGCTGTTTGGCCGTGATGATCACCACGTGGCCGGTGGCATTGAGGAAGGTCACCTTGGTCTTGTTGTCGGCGTTGGAATTGTTGCTGTTATCGGTCTTGGTGGCGGTGTCGGTCTTGCTGCCCTTTTCATAATCGACCACCAGCTTGTCGGTGTGCAATGTCACATCCGCGCGCTTGGCATCGACCTTGCCGGTGAAAATCGCCTTGTTCTCCTTGTCGAGCACTTCCATGCGATCGGCTTCGATATCGACCTTCTTGTCCTTCGAGTTGGAGGCCTTGCTCAAGGCGTCGGTATTAACCGTCTGGGCCAGCGCCGGCGGTGTCAGGCGCTGAGCGGGCGACGCCACGCACACAAGAACGGCCGCAGCCATCCAGAACGCCTTTCGGCCGAGACCGCTTTCATGCCATGGCGCCTTCATTGCTTGTCCCCTCTAGGAGCTGACGGGTCATAGGTCGCATGGACCCGATCCAGAAATATCACGTGGTTGCCGTTGTCGGTAATTTCCATACCGTTGGCGGCGATGTTGCCGTTTTGCAGGCTTACTGTCACTGGCACATGGGAAACAAGGCGCTTTTGCTCAAGAAAAACCCGCGCCTTTTCCATGTTGGCGACAAACTTTCCCTCCGAAGCCAACCGTACAGCGCCTTCGAGGTCCAGTATCTTGGTATCGGTATCATACGTGCCGCTGTTGGCCGCGACAGTCATGACGGCGCCGTCCTTGCGGTTCAACGTCGCGTTGACGGTGGCGAGATGCACGATGTTGTTCTTTTCGGCATCCTGCTTTGCCAGTTTGGCATTGACCACGAATGGCTGCTGCTGCTTGTCGTAGCCGGCAATGGTGGAGCGGTTCGCCGTTATCTGATTGGCCGGCGGCAAGGTGCTGCGCGGCTGCGGCGGGGGCGGGTTGAGGGCTTCGAAGGTGGCTACCTGCACGACAAAGACCACCACCAGGATGGCCGTCAGAGCAATCGCTGCCGCGCTGGCGATACGCAAGCGGCGCGATCTGCCGAGTCCGGGCGCCGGTCGGCGTTTAGGTTTCAGTGCATTCATTGCAGCACCTTCGCCAGCCCCGGCAGACCGTATCACGACCATCCCGGATCGCTGTAATCGCAAGCCGGCGCCGCGGTGAATTCCGAACTATCGGCATCAATGGGCAAATATGTCTTCCTCGCCCCAGCCAGCCAGATCGAGCGCAGCCCTCACGCCGACGAAATCGAAGCAGGCGCGGGCGAGCGCCTCGCGCCCCTCGCGGCGCAGCATCTGGTCGAATCGCGCCTTCAATTCATGCAGATAGATGACATCGATGGCCGCATACTGGCGTTGGGCGTCCGACAGGACCGGCAGGCCCCAGTCTGAACTCTGTTGCTGCTTCGACATTTCGATACCCAGCATCTCGCGCACGATATCCTTCAGACCATGGCGGTCGGTGTAGGTGCGGGTCAGGCGCGAAGCGATCTTGGTGCAGTAAATGGGGGCGGTATCGGCACCCAGATACGCCTTGAGCATGGCCACATCGAAGCGGGCATAGTGGAAAATCTTGACCACATCCGGGCTTTCCAGCAGCGCCTTGAGGCGCGGCGCCTGATAACTGGTGCGGTCGAGCTGCACCAGATGGGCATTGCCGTCGCCGGCGGAAAGCTGCACCAGGCACAATTTGTCGCGGCCCGGCTTGAGGCCCATGGTCTCGGTGTCGATGGCCACCGAGGCGCCGAAGTCGACGTCCGGCGGCAAATCGGATTTGTAAAGCTTGATCGCCATGGCATTTCCGTCCCGGTGTCGCCCCGGCCGCCGCGTATCGGCCGGGCATAGTCTCCCGAGCGGTTGGTGCCCAGGAGAAGACTCGAACTTCCACGACCTTGCGGCCACTAGCACCTGAAGCTAGCGCGTCTACCAATTCCGCCACCTGGGCAAGTGCGGCGCCATCCAATATGGATTGCGGCCGCGCTTGTCAACGGCAGCCGAATGGCCGCTTGATAACTGCCCCGTCAAACCGCTAAAAGCTTGGCTCATCGCACTGCATCAAGGCAATGAGCAAATCGAGGTGACGCCGTGAACCGAACCGGAGAAAGACTCGTTACGGTCGTGGGTGGCTCGGGCTTCATCGGGCGGCATGTGGTCCAGGCACTGGCGCAAGCCGGCTGGCGCATACGCGTGGCGGTGAGGCGGCCCGACCTGGCCGGCCACCTGCAGCCACTGGGCGCGGTGGGCCAGATCGTGCCGGTGCAGGCCAATGTGCGCTATCCGGCCTCGCTGGCGGCGGCCTGCGAAGGCGCCGACGCGGTGATCAACCTGGTGGCGGTGCTGTCGTCCAGCGGGCCCCAGACATTCGAGGCCCTGCACGTCTTCGGTACCGGCGCGGTGGCGCGGGCGGCGCGCGAGGCGGGGGCGACCAGCTTCGTGCACATGTCGGCCATCGGCGCCGACAAGCAATCGAAATCGGAATACGCCCGCACCAAGGCCGAGGGCGAGGAGCGGGTGGCGGCGGAATTTCCCGATACCAGCATCGTCAGGCCGTCGGTGGTGTTCGGGCCGGAAGACGATTTCTTCAACCGCTTCGCCGCGCTGGCGCGGTTTTCACCGTGCCTGCCCCTCATCGGTGGCGGCCATACCCGCTTCCAGCCGGTCTATGCGGGCGACGTCGCTGCCGCCGTGGGCCGTCTCCTCGATGCCGACGCCACCCCGGGACGCACCTGGGAACTGGGCGGCCCGGAGGTGGTGACCTTGCGCGAGATCATGGAGATGACCACTCGCATCATGGACCGCAAGCGCCTCATGGTGCCGGTTCCCTGGCCAATCGCGGTGATGCAGGGGGCCATCCTGCAGCTGCTGCCCAAGCCGCTGCTCACCATGGACCAGGTGGAACTGCTGCGTCATGACAATGTGGTGTCGGCAAGCGCCGAAGCCGAGGGACGCACCCTGAAGGGCCTCGGCATCACGCCCACCAGCATGGCGACGATCGTCCCGAGCTACCTCTATCGCTATCGCAAGGCCGGGCAATTCACCGGCGTCAGCGCCTGAAACCTCGATCGTGCCGCGGCTTGGCGCTTGGCGGCTGGCCTGAGGGGCTCTATACCGCCTTAGGGCCAACCCGAGCGTCGGCCTCTCACCGTTTGCATCCGGTTCGGTGTCGCCATGGCTAGACTGCATCACTATCCGCTCGATCCCTTCTGCCGCCGCCTCAGGCTGGCGCTCGGCGAATACGGCGCGGTGGCCGAACTGGTGGAGGAACGGCCGTGGGAATTGCGCCCCGGCTTTCTCGAACTCAACCCGGCCGGCCAGGTGCCGGTGCTGGTCGACGACGACAAGACCGTGGTGGCCGGCATTGAGGCGGCGGGGGAGTATCTGGAGGAAACGCGCGGCGGCCTGGCGCATACGCTCTTTGGCCCCAACCCGGCGGCGCGCGCCGAAACCCGGCGGCTGGTCGCCTGGTTCGACACGAAATTCTACCACGAGGTAAGCGGCCCGCTGCTGGCTGAAAAGCTGGTGCGCCGCTTCATGGCACGCGAATCGGGCGGCGGGCCTCCCGACATGCAGCGGGTGCGTACCGCGCTATCGTTCATCCGCGCCCACCTCGACTACATCGGGGCGCTGGCGGAGACCCGCAACTGGCTGGCCGGCGATGACCTCAGCGCCGCCGACCTGGCCGCTGCCGCGCACCTTTCCGTGGTGGATTACCTGGGCGATGTCCCGTGGCACGAGAACGCGGCCGCCAAGCAGTGGTACAGCCGCATCAAGTCGCGCCCGGCGTTCCGCTCGCTGCTGGCCGACCAGATCCGCGGCATGCCGCCGCCGCGCGTCTATGCCGACCTCGACTTCTGAGCGGGCGGGCGCGCAGCTGCTGGCCGCCTTGAAAGCGCGGGCCGTGGCGCTTGGCTTCGACGACGTGGCGGTGGGCGATCCCGCCGCGCCGGCGGTGCAGGGCGAGCGGCTGGCGCAATTCCTTGCTGATGGCCGGGCGGGTGAGATGACCTGGCTCAGCGAGCGCCAGGCGTGGCGCGCCGATCCCGCGACGCTATGGCCCGAGGCCCGTTCGGCGGTGGTGTTGGCGATCTCCTACGATAGCGGGCTGGATGCCCTCCAGCGATTGAAAGAACGCCAGCGCGGCACAATCGCCGCCTACGCGCTGGGCCGCGACTATCACGATGTGGTCAAGGGCAAGCTGAAGGACCTCGCCGGCTGGCTGGCGCGGGAAACGGGGGCTGAAGTGAAGGTCTTCGTCGATACCGCTCCGCTCATGGAAAAGCCGCTTGCCGAACGCGCCGGGCTCGGCTGGCAGGGCAAGCACACCAACCTGGTATCGCGGCGGCTGGGCTCGTGGTTCTTCATCGCCACCATTCTGACGACGGCGGAGTTGCCGCGCGATGGCCCGGAAAGCGATCATTGCGGCTCGTGCCGGGCCTGCCTCGACATCTGCCCGACAAAGGCCTTTCCGGCCCCCTACCAGCTCGATGCGCGGCGCTGCATCTCCTATCTCACCATCGAGCACCGGGGCCACATCGCAGCAGAGTTCCGCGCCGCCATGGGCAACCGCATCTTCGGTTGCGACGACTGCCTGGCGGTGTGCCCGTGGAACAAGTACGCCAGCGCCGCCCGCGAGATGAAACTCACCCCCCACGCCGATCTGGTGGATGCCGATCTGGACGATCTGGCCGGGCTTGACGATAAAGCCTTTCGCAAGCGTTTTGCCGGCACCGCCATCAAACGCTCGGGCCGCGACTGCCTGGTGCGCAACGTGGCGATTGCGCTTGGCAATTCCGGGCACGCCGGTTACCTGCCGCGCATCGAGGCGCTGACCCGGGACGGCTCGCCGCTGGTCAGGGCCATGGCGGTCTGGGCGCTGGCGCGGCTCGGCGGGCGTGAACGGACGCAGGCCCTGGCAGCGCGGCGGCTAGCCAATGAAGGCGATGCCGCCGTCAGGCACGAGTGGTGCGAGGCGGTGCGATGAACCATCTGTTGTGCTTCGGCATGGGTTTTTCAGCCACCACCCTTGCCAGGCGCCTCAAGCAAAAGGGCTGGCGCATCACCGGCACCCGCCGCTCGCAAGCCGGCGTCGAGGCCTTGAAGGATGCGGGCTTCGATGCCCATCTCGTCGACGGCAAGGCCCCGTTTGATCAGACCGGGCTGGACGGTGTCAGCCATGTCGTCGCCTCGGCGCCGCCCGGCGCAACAGGCGATCCGGTGCTGAAGGTGGCGGGCCCAGCGCTCATCTCCCACGCGAAGACCCTGAAATGGGTGGCCTATCTCTCCACCACCGGGGTGTATGGTGACCGGGGCGGCGCATGGGTAGATGAGATGAGCCCTCTAAAACCCTCCACAGGGCGCGGGGAGCGGCGCCTGGCGGCGGAAACCCAATGGCTCGACCTGTGGCGCCAGCACGGGCTACCGGTGCACCTGTTCCGCCTGGCGGGCATCTACGGGCTGGGCCGCAACCCACTGTGCTCGCTCCTCGAGGGCACGGCCCGGCGCATCGTGAAGCCGGGTCAGGTGTTCTCACGCATCCATGTGGACGATATCGCCGGGGTGCTGGAGGCATCCATCGCGCGGCCGCATCCGGGACGGGCCTACAATGTGTGTGACGACGAGCCGGCGCCGCCGCAGGAGGTGATCGCCCATGCCGCCCACCTTTTGGGGATCGAGCCGCCGCCGGAGATCGCCTTCGATGATGCCGAGCTTTCGCCCATGGCGCGGAGCTTTTATGCCGAGTCCAAGCGGGTATCGAATGCCCGCATCAAGTCAGAACTCGGAGTTGCGCTGGCCTACCCTAACTATCGTGAAGGTCTTGCCGCGCTGCTCAAGAAGATGCCACCCCGCTGAACGCCGGGGCCGTTCAGGCGGGGGCTGGGGTTTTTCTGACCCAGGCCCAGGCATCGTCCAGCTGGTCGCGGGGGAACAGGCGGAATTCGCCCTTCAGCGCAAAGCGCATGGCGTTGATGCACCATTCGACCCATTTGGGGGCGCCGACAATGGCGACCCGGTCGAACTCGGTGCGATGCTCGAGCCAGTAGGTGAAATCGTCCCAGGCGGCATCAAGGGTCCAGCCGGAGAAGTTTTCATCCATCAGGACCAGAAATTGCGCCCGCTTGTGTTCGGCAAACACCCGGTCGAGGGCGGGGATCAGATAGGTCTCGTAATCGGCCGCGCTCAGCGTGCCACTGATCTTGATGCCGATGATGCCGTCGTCACTTTCGTCCATCAGTTCGATCATGCCCAAGCCTTTCTCGCTCCATTGTTCGCCACTCTAGGCGGCGGCGCCAAAATGCCATTGATGTCGATCAATGGGCGGCGACTTTACCCCGGCTGGGGCGCTTTTGCGGCGACTTCCCGGCCTTGGGCGCCGGTTCGGCCCTTGTCGCCTTGAGGGGTGGATAATCGGCCGGCGTGAGTGTTTCCCTTTCGAGAAGCAGTTCGGCGCCTTGCCTTAGATCCTCAGCCCGTCGTTTGAGAATGTCCTTGGCGCGGCCATAGGCCTCGTCGATCAGCTTCCTGACCGCCATGTCGACCTCGCGCGCGGTTGCCTCGGAGTAATCCTTGTCGGTCACCCGCAAGGCGTTGTCGCCGAGATAGCTCTGGCGCTGCTGTTCGAGCACCGCCTGGCCCAATGCCTTGGACATGCCATAGCGGGTGACGGACTGGCGGGCGATGTCGGTGACCTTGGCGAGATCGTCGGCGGCGCCGGTGGAAATCTCGCCAAAAGTCAGGTCTTCCGCCGCCCGGCCCGCCAGCAGCACCACCATACGGTCCTTCAATTCACCGGCGGTGATCAGGAAGCGGTCTTCGGTGGGGCGTTGCAGGGTATAGCCGAGCGAGCCCACCGAGCGCGGAATGATGGAGACCTTGTGCACCGGGTCCATGCCGGGAAGGCTCGATGCCACCAGCGCATGGCCCATCTCGTGATAGGCGACGCGCTCGCGCTCCTTGGGATTGAGCAGCCGGCTCTTCCTCTCCGAGCCGGCGACGATGCGCTCCACGGCTTCGGTGAAGTCGTTCAGTGAGACCTTGTCGGCGTTGTGCCGGGTGGCAAAGATCGCCGCCTCGTTGACCAGGTTGGCCAGATCGGCGCCGGTGAAACCGGGGGTGAGGCCGGCAATCTTTTCCGGATCGGCATCGGGGGCGGCCTTGATCTTCTTCATGTGCACCTTGAGGATCGCCACCCGGCCGATGCGATCGGGCCGGTCGACCACCACCTGGCGGTCGAAGCGCCCGGCGCGCGTCAGGGCCGGGTCGAGGATCTCGGGACGGTTGGTGGCGGCCAAGAGGACGATGCCGGTGGAGGGATCGAAGCCGTCGAGTTCGGACAAGAGCTGATTGAGGGTTTGTTCCTTTTCGTCATGGCCGCCCATGCCACCACCCGGCATGCGGGCGCGGCCGAGCGCATCCAGTTCGTCGATGAAGATGATGGCGGGGGCGGCTTTCCTTGCCTGATCGAACAGGTCGCGCACCCGGGCGGCGCCCACGCCGACGAACATTTCCACGAATTCGGAGCCGGAAATGGAAAAGAACGGCACACCAGCCTCGCCGGCCACGGCGCGGGCCAGAAGCGTCTTGCCGGTGCCGGGCGGTCCGACCAGCAGGATGCCCTTGGGGACGTGCGCCCCGAGGCGGGCATACTTGCCCTGGTCCTTGAGGAAGGAGACCACCTCCTCGAGCTCCATCTTGGCCTCGTCGACGCCCGCCACGTCCGCAAACGAGACGCCGGTCTCCTTTTCGACATACACCTTGGCCTTCGACTTGCCGACATTCATCAGGCCGCCAAAACCCTGCTTTTCGGCAAAGCGGCGGAAGAAGAACATCCACAAGGCAAAGAACACACCCACCGGCACCACCCAAGACAACAGCGTTGTAAACCAGTTGGAATCGCTGGTGCCGGTAACCTGCTTGACGCCCGACTTCTGCAGTTCGGCGGCAAACTGGGGATCGACGCGCTGGGTGACGAAATACTGCTTGCCGTTATGGAGTTCCTTGAACTTGCCGGTTATCTGGTCCTTGCTCACCGACACTTCGGCGATCTGCTTGTTGTCGAGCAGGGTGGTGAATTCGCTGTAGGACAGCTGCTCGAGCGAGCGGGCGGCCAGCCACATCTGGAACAGCGTGATGGCGATGAAGGCAATCGCCAGATAGCCGAAGTTAAACTGGTGCTTCTTGTTCATCTCAACGCCCGGCAGCATGCATCTTCTCCAACCGTGAGGTTCTCACCCCACCTATCTAGGGTGGACGACCTCTCGGAGCAAACTGTTTGAACCGGGCTGGCGTCCCGAAATCAGTCCATGTACCAGCCGTGGCTCACCACCAGCGACTGGCCGGTGAGGGCATTGGTGGGGAACGCCGCGAACACCCAGGCGATCTCGGCCACGTCCTCGATGGTGGTGAATTCCTTGTCTACCGTACCGCCGAGCATGATCTCGTCAACCACCTGCTTTTCCGAGATACCCAGTTCGGCGGCCTGCTCGGGGATCTGCTTTGCGACCAGCGGCGTCTTGACGAAGCCGGGGCAGATGACATTGGACTTCACGCCATGGGCAGCGCCTTCCTTGGAGATGACGCGCGCTAGGCCCAGAAGGCCGTGCTTGGCGGTCACATAGGCGGACTTGAGGGGCGATGCCTCCTTGGAGTGCACCGAGCCCATGAAGATGATGCTCCCCGAGCCCTTCTTGTACATGTGGGGGATGCAGGCCTTGGAGGTGAGGAAGGCGCCGTCGAGGTGGATCGAAAGCAGCTTCTTCCACTCCGCGAAGGGAAAGTTCTCGATCTCGTGGACGATCTGGATGCCAGCATTGGAAACCAGCACGTCGACGCCGCCCCAGGTGTCGACCACCTTCTGGACGCCGGCGTTGACCTGGGCTTCGTCGGTGACGTTCATCTCGATGCCGATGGCCTTGCCGGGGCCCTTCCTGGTCAGGGCGTTGGCGGTGTCGTTGGCATCGGCGAGGCGCAGATCGGCAATGGCGACCCTGGCGCCGTCGGCGATGTAACGTTTGGCGATGCCCTCGCCGATGCCGCGGGCGGCGCCGGTGATGATGCAGACCTTGTCCTTGAGATTCATTTGAGACGTCCCTTTCTGTTTGCTCTTACTTGCAACGCTCCAGCGACCACATTTCGCGGAGGCTGAAACGGGTGGTGTAATGGTGGATGATGCCGAGGCCGGCATGGCCAATGAGGTAGAACCAGGCGACGTTGGCGAACATCCCATGGGTCCACAGCGCCAGCCAGATGAAGCCGGTCAATGGCAGGCCTTCATAGTGGCCAAAGAAATAGATGGTGCCGGTGACCGCCAGCAGGGTCATCAGGGCGAGACCGAGGCCGTGCACCGCCGATGCAAGGGCAGACTCCTCGCGGTATTCGGGCAGCCTGAAGGCGATGAGCGCCCTGGCATGGTAGACGATATCTTCCCACAGGACGATCAGGCGCCGGTCGCTGAACCATGGAAACAGCTGACCCACGGATGTGCCCTTGCGCCGGGCCAGCAAGATCAGCCAGAAGCCGAAGGCCAGCACCGTGGCGGCGAGGCCGGCATATTCATGCACACTGAGCAGCCAGCCGTCGGGCTGGCCGTGGCGAGGGCCGTGCATGAAGTAGCTGGTGCCGAGCTGCACAATGATGGAAACGGCGAACAGGGCATGGATCATGCGCGTCGCCAAGGTATGACGGGTGAGAAAGCGTCCGGATGAGTTCATGGTCTTGAGCTACTTTTGCTGATTGTTCCAACTGACATCAGTGACGTGACTGGCGCCAGAGTTCCGTCGCCTCAGGCGAGATAGTCATGCACCACCTCACCCAGGCCCAAGGTGAGATCGGTCAAAACGTGGACGGCGGAGATCACTTCGCGCACCGGCAGTTCGGCAACCGGCGCCAGGGCATGATCGTGCAGTTCGAGGCCGGCGGGACCTTCCCAGGCACCCTTTACGGTGAGATCGGTGAGATAGTAGCGCACCAGTTCGCAGATGCGGGGCGTACAGTCCACGTCCGGGATGATCTTCAAAAGGAAGCTCGGGGCTTCGAGGCTCTTCTTCACCTTGTCGAGGTCAAGGGCTGCCGACTTGTAGCCCATGGTGCCGGTGGCAACCCGCACCGAGCCCACATCGAGGGTGCCGACAAGGGTGTCCTTTTCGACCCTGAGGGCCGGTTCGGCGAGTTTTTTCGGAAAGCCCCAGATCTCGCGGCCGCCGGCAATGGGCGAGCCGTCGTTGAGGTACATAGCATGCACATAGCCGCCCCTGACGCCTTTGTAGGTAACCGGGATGACCTGGCCGGATTCGGAGTAGTCACCGAAGCCGGTCGAGTCCGGCATGCGGATGAATTCGTATTTCACCAGCGGCTCGGTGACCTCCAGCGGCTCGGGCACAACGGCCTTCAGCGCCTGCATGTCGGTGCGATAGGTGACGACGAGAAACTCGCGGTCGATGAAACGGTAGGGGCCGCGCGGGTAGGCGGGGTTGGTGAGCGGCATGGCAAAGGCGCGGCTCGCGACTGATCGGGCGTCCATGGGGGGTTCCTTCGTGGTTCAATAGTTGCCGTCGCGGGTGAGGTCGAAGACAGCGACGCCCGAAAGCGGCTTTTCGCGGGCGTGCCAGTCGGGATGGCGCATGGTGCGGTTGACGTCGTCGACCCCGGCCTTCCAGTGCTCATCCACCGACGCGCGCGAGAACTCATAGTCCTTGGAGCCGCGTTCATAGGCGGCACGGCGATGGATGAGATGTACGATGGTGATGGCGGCATCGCACCCGCAGCCCTCAAGGAGCTGCGCGTCGGGATCAGCCTGCAACTCCTTGGGCAGCTTTTGATAGAGCCGTCGGGCCGCTCTCCTCAGGGTCTGCAATTCACGGAATGAGTCGGTATTCAGCCGGGTGCGCGAGGAAAAGCGGATATCCTTGGCACGTTGCTCGATGTCCCAGAAGGCCAGCGGCGCCGGTCCGCGAGCGCTGAACAGGTCGATCTGGAAGACGCACATGTCTTCGCGCGGGCCCCCGCCGTCGAGCACGTATTGCAACGGCGTGTTGGAGACAAGACCGCCGTCCCAGTAGAACTGGCCGTCGATCTCCACTGGCGGAAAGCCGGGCGGCAGGGCGCCGGAGGCCATGATGTGCTCAGGCCCGAGCTTCATCACGTCAGTGTCGAAATAAACAAAGTTGCCGGTTGTCACGTTGACGGCGCCGACGCTGAGGCGGGTCGGATGCTTGTTGAGGAAGTCGAAATCCACCAATTCCTCCAGCGTGGCGCGCAAGGGAGCCGTGTCGAAAAGAGACAGCGCGCCGGGCGCACCGGGGGGCATGATGTAGGGTGGGGGGAAACGCGGGGTGAAGAAGCCGGGAGCGCCCATGGCGGCGGTGATGTTGGCGCTGACCTCATTGAAGAGGGTGCGGGCATGGGTGCCGGGCACAACCGGGTGGGCCATGAGGCCGGATGAAACCCTGTCCCAGAAGGCCTCAAGCCGCTCGATGCGATTTTCCGGCTTGTTGCCGGCGATGATGGCGGCGTTGATGCCGCCGATGGATATACCGGCGACCCAGTCGGGGGTCTCGCCGTGCTCGACCAGCGCGGCGTAGGCGCCGGCCTGATAGGCGCCAAGCGCACCGCCGCCTTGCAGTACCAGCACCGTCTTTTCCGCGTTGAGCTTGGTTTTCACTGTCGAATGGATCCCTTGGAACGGAAGAAGCTCTCCCGATAGATGCTGCCGGCAGATTACAGCCACCTGAAGATTGCATTAATTCTTGGTAATGGGTGGCGAACAGCTACGCTTGATCGAGGTGACCTGATTACGCGATGGCCGCTCGATAGCCGGCAATTATGTCGATTTTCATGGCCTGCAACGGTATCCCCCCTGCGACCTCTCGACCCGCAGGCGGCGAAGCGATAAGGCTCGAGCGGCTTTTGTTTGGCGCGGGGGTGGTCGATGGACGAGGGCAAGATAGCGACAGCAGCGGTGGTGAAGAGCGATTCAGGTCCCCTCGCCTATGGCCTCGTGCTGTTCATGGGTGTGATCTGGGGTCTGGCGGTATCGCTGTCGAAGATCGCCGGCATGGCGGGCGGACATCCGGTGGGGCTGGCGCAATGGCAGGTCATCGTCGCCGGCAGCATGCTGCTCGTGGCCTGTGCCGTAACCGCGAAGCTGCCGCGCCTGCGGCCCGACGTCATCCGCTTCGGCCTGGTGTGCGGGGCGACGGGCGTGGCATTTCCGGCCATGGCGCTGTTCGCCGCGGCGCGCCACCTGCCGGCCGGCATCGTCGCCATCGCCTTTGCCTCCATGCCGCTGTTCACCTACCTCATGGCAGTCGTCTTCCGTGTCGACGAGGGGACCGGACGGCGCCTGTCGGGGGTGCTGGTGGGGATCGCCGGCATGGCGCTGCTGGTGGTCCCGAAAGGCGCATTGCCCGAGCCCGGCATGGCGCCGTGGGTACTGCTGGCGCTGGCGGCGAGCGTTTCCATGTCGTTCGAGAATTTCTACGCCGGCGGTTACAGGCCACCCGATATCGGCTCGCTGCAATTGAGCTGCTGTAGGCAATGGGGGGCAGCGCTGCTGCTCACGCCCCTGGCGCTGGCAACCGGCACCGCCGCGCCGGTATTCGCCGCCTGGGGCCCGTTGCAGTGGGCCGCGACCGGCACCGGCGTCATTTCCGGCGTGGCCTATACATGCCTACTCATCGTCATCCGCACCTCGGGCCCGGTGTTCGCCACCCAGTCGAGCTACGTCATCACCCTGGCCGGGGTCGGCTGGGGCATGGTGCTGTTCGGCGAACATCACTCTGTCTACATCTGGGTGGCGCTGGCCCTGACGCTCATTGCCATCACGCTGGTGAAACCGCGCACGCCCCGCGCCACCGGGCTGGTTGCGCATGCCAGGAAGGACGAGTTGGAGCCAGGCGCGTAGAATCGTCATGAGACGAGCCGACGCATTGCCACAAGTGTCCTTTAGCGTAAGAGTCATGTTGATTACCGGTCGAGCGGGCGGGACCGGGATCAGTCAGGAGGCTGTAATGTCGTTATTCCGCTCTGGTTCCGCCGTTGCGGTTGCCGCGATCTTTTCCGTGGCGTCGCTTGTTCCGCTCGCACAGGCCGCCAATCCGGCTGTCTGCGTCTCCTACGCCAACCAAGCCGTCTTCCAGCAGCATCGAAACCTCAAGATGGGTTGCGGCTTTGTCGGTCCTCGCTGGCAGAAGAACTACGGGGCCCACTTCGCCTGGTGTCTCACGGCGCCCTATGGTGCGGTGACGAACGAAACAGCGATCCGCCACAACATGCTGAACCAGTGTTCCGGTGGCCCACTGCCGTTCACCAAGACCTTCGTCAAGCCGATGTACAACGGCTATCGGCTGGACTGGTGCTATAGCTGGGCCACCCAGTGCGGCGCATTTGCCGCCAAGGCGTTCTGCGTGGCCAACGGCTATCCACATGTCCACAGCTTCGGCAAGGCGAGCCACATCGGTACCTTCACCAAGACCCGGGTGTTTGCGACCAACCAGGTGTGCAGCGGGCCGAATTGCGATGGCTTTACCTTCATCAAGTGCCAGAAGTAGGCAGCGTCAGCCCTTCGCACAGCAAGCCCTAGAGCATCCGCCGATCAGATAGAACCATTTGACCGCTTTTTCTGATTTGCTGGCTAGGCACGCGGCACGCCGTGGTCCCCACGACCACAAGTGGCGCGTAACGACGTCCAGCGAGCCCGAAAAAGCGGTCAAATGGTTCTATCTGATCGGCGGATGCTCTAACTCCTCAGCGTGCCGCCGGTTGCCTTTTGCACTGCGGTGACGATCTTCGTCGATACCGCCTCGATGTCCTGATCGGTGAGGGTTCTTTCACGTGGCTGCAGCACCACCTCGATGGCCAGAGACTTGCGGCCCTCGCCCAACGCTCCGCCGGAAAACAGATCGAACACCGAGACATCGGCGATCAGCGCCTTGTCGGCGCCCCGCGCCGCGCGCACCAGCTTGTCGGCGGCCACGTCATCGCCCACCACGAAGGCGAAATCGCGCCTCACCGGCAAAAGTTGCGCGGCATCGAGCGCCGGGCGGGTCGCCGACTTCGACTTGGGCTCGGGGAGATGATCGATGACGATCTCGAAGGCGACGACGGGGCCCTTCACATCCATCTTGTCGAGCACGCCGGGATGGATCTCGCCGAACCAGCCAAGCTGGTTCCTGGGGCCGAGCTGGATGGTGCCGGAACGTCCCGGGTGGAACCAGTCGGGACCGCCCTGCACCACTTGCAGGCTTTGAACCGGCGCGCCCGCCGCCGCCAGCACAGCCATGGCATCGGCCTTGGCATCGAACAGGTCGACCGTCCTCACCTCGCCCGACCAGTGGCGGGCATGGACGGCGCCGCGACGGATGCCGGTCGCCCTCAAGCTTTCGTCCTCGGGCGCATCGCCGTGATAGCACTGGCCCACCTCGAAGAGGGCAAGGTCGACAAAGCCGCGCGCCAGATTGCGTCCGGCCGCTGATATGAGATTGGGCAACAGCGAGGGGCGCATGTCGGAAAGCTCCGACGAAATCGGGTTGGCGAGCTTCACCGACGGGTGGCCGCCGCCGAACAGTTCGGCCGCCGCCGAGGTGAGGAATGACCAGGTGACCGCCTCGTTGAGGCCGCGCTCGGCCAGACGCCGGCGGGCCGCCACCATGCGGCGCTGCTGGGTGTTGAGCACTGGCCGCGCCACGGCATTGAGACGCGGCATGGCGGCGGGCTCAATGATGTCGAGACCGACGATGCGGCAGACTTCCTCCACCAGGTCGGGTTCGCCGCCGACGTCGAGGCGCCATGAGGGCACCGCGCAGTCGAGGCCGTTGGAGGTTTCGGTGACGACAAAACCGAGGCTTTCGAGGATGCGCTTTTGCTCAGGCACCGGCACGTCGATGCCGCCGAGGTCGCGCACGCGAGTCTTGCGCAACAGGTAGCTGCGCGACACATCCGGCGCCTCACCCGCAATAACCAGATCGGACGCCTCGCCGCCGCAGATGTCGAGGATCAGGCGCGTGGCGATTTCCGCACCGGTTGCAACGAAGCCCGGATCAACACCGCGCTCGAAGCGGTAGCGGGCATCGGACTGGAGCGCGAGCTTCCTTCCCGTCGCGGCGGTGCGCACGGGATCGAACAGGGCGGCTTCCAGGAAACAGTCCGTGGTCTCGGGCGTGCAGCCGGAAGCCTCGCCGCCCATGACGCCGCCGAGGCCCTCGGGGCCATTGTCGTCGGCGATCACCGTCATGGTGGCATCGAGCGTATAGGTCTTGCCGTCGAGCGCGGCCAGCGTCTCGTCGTTCCTGGCGAGGCGGGGGCGGATGGCGCCTTTCACCTTGCCGGCATCGAAGACGTGCAAGGGGCGGCCATAGCCGTAGGTGATGTAGTTGGTGATGTCGACCAGCGCCGAAATGGGCCTGAGACCAATGGCCCGGAGGCGGCGCTGCATCCACTCCGGTGACGGTCCGTTGGTGATGCCGCGGAAGTGCCGGCCGATGAAGAGAGGACACGGCTTGTTGTCGGGATCATCGAAGGTGAGAACGACATCGATCGGTGATTTGTAGGCGCCCTTGACCGGCTTTACGTCAAGGGCTTTCAGGCGGCCCAGACCCTTGGCGGCGAGGTCACGGGCGATGCCGTAGACGCCCAGCGCATCGGGACGGTTGGGGGTGACCTTCACGTAGATCATCGGGTCGTCCATCCCCAGCGCCTTTGCCGCAGGGGTGCCGATGGCAAGATCGCCTGCAAGCTCGATGATGCCGGTGTGCTCGTCGGATAACTGCAGTTCGCGCTCGGAACACAGCATGCCGCGGGATTCGACGCCGCGAATGACGCCGACCTCGAGATCGACCCCGGTGCCGGGGATATGGGTGCCGGCGGGTGCGAAGATGCCAAGAAGGCCGGTCCTTGCATTGGGGGCACCGCAGACCACCTGCACGAGGCCCAATGCGGTTTCCACGTCGCACACCCTGAGGCGGTCGGCGTTGGGGTGCTGTCGGGCTTCCTTTACCCGGGCGACGGTGAAGCCTTCGAGCTTTGCCGCCGGGTTGGAGACCTCTTCCACCTCGAGGCCGACGCCGATCAACCCATCGACGATGTCATCGAGGCTGGCCTCGGTGTCGAGGTGGTCCTTCAGCCATGCAAGGGTGAACTTCATGTCAGGCCTCCGGCCAGCGTCGGCACCCGCAGGGCGGCGAAGCCGTAGTGCATGAGCCAGCGCAAGTCGGCCTCGAAGAAGGCGCGCAGGTCCGGGATGCCGTACTTGAGCATGGCGATGCGGTCGAGCCCCATGCCGAAGGCCCAGCCCTGATAGCGCTCAGGGTCGAGGCCGCCGGCGCGGATGACATTGGGATGCACCATGCCGGAGCCGAGAATTTCCAGCCACGAGGTGCCGACCCCGATCTTCACCTGACCGCCCTCCCACGAGCAGTTGATGTCGACCTCCATGGAGGGCTCGGTGAAGGGAAAGTGCGAGGCGCGAAAACGCATTTTTACATCGTCGACCTCGAAGAACGCCTTGCAGAACTCGATGAGCGCCCACTTCAGGTGCCCGAGATGGCTGACCTCATCGAGCACCAGCCCCTCGATCTGGTGGAACATGGGGGTGTGGGTCTGGTCCGAGTCACAGCGATAGGTGCGCCCCGGCGCGATGATGCGGATGGGGGGTGTCGATTGCTCCATGGTGCGGATCTGCACCGGCGAGGTGTGGGTCCTCAAGACCATGCGCGAACCGTCGGGGCGGTTGGGGAAATAGAAGGTATCGTGCTCTTGTCGCGCCGGGTGCTCGTCGGGGATGTTGAGGGCGCCGAAATTGTACCAGTCGGTTTCGATATGCGGGCCCTCGGCCACGGAAAACCCGAGATCGCCCCAGATCTGCACCACCTCGTCCCACACCTGGCTCACCGGGTGGATGGTGCCATGGCGCACCGGGCGGGCGGGCAGCGTCACGTCGACGGTTTCCGATCTGAGGCGGGCCGAAAGGGCGGCTTCCTTCAGGTCATCGCGACGGCGGGCAAGGGCTTCCGCGATCTGGTCCTTCAGGGCATTGAGCGCCTGACCGGCGGCCTTGCGTGCCTCGGGGTCCATGGACCCAAGTGACTTCATGCGCTCGGAGACGGCGCCCTTCTTGCCGAGCGCATTGACGCGCACCGTTTCAAGGGTTGCCTCGTCGGCGGCCGCAGCGACGGCATCGAGAATGCCGCGTTCGAGGTCTTCAAGGGATTGGGCTTCACTCATTGTGGTTCAAGCCTGTTCTTTTTGCCTTGTCGGCGCCCGACGCAAAAAGCCGGGCGCGGCGGATGGGATTGCCCCGAGAGGGCAATCCGTTCGCTGGGCCCGGCGATTGAGCGAAGCCGACAAGGGCTGGTCTAGACGGCCGCCTTGGCCTTTTCGACCAGCGTCTTGAACGCCTCGGGCTCCTTCACGGCGAGATCGGCGAGGACCTTGCGGTCGATCTCGATCCCGGCCTTGCCGAGCCCCTCGATAAATCGTCCATAGGTCACGCCGAGTTCGCGGGCGGCGGCGTTGATGCGCTGGATCCACAAGGAACGGAAGGTGCGCTTCTTGCGGCGGCGGTCGCGGTAGGCGTACTGGCCGGCCTTTTCCACCGCCTGCACGGCGACCCGGTAGACGTTCTTGCGGCGACCGTAATAGCCGGCGGCCTTCTTGATGACTTTCTTGTGACGGGCATGAGCCGTCACACCACGTTTGACACGGGACATGAGGATTTTTCCTTTGAGCGCTTAAAGAGGATCAACGATAGGGCAGATAGGCGCGGACCAGATTGGCATCACCAGGCTCGAGGATGGTGGTGCCGCGCTGGTTGCGGATCTGCTTGTTGGTGCGCTTGATCATGCCGTGCTGCTTTCCCGCCTGGGCGGCACGGACCTTGCCTGTGGCGGTGAAGCTGAAGCGCTTCTTGGCCGAGGACTTCGACTTCATCTTGGGCATTTTGCTATCCTTTCAAGCATCGAGAGCCGCCACGGCATGCCCCTTGATGCGGCCGGGCGGCTCAAACTGGCGGGGTTTATAGGCGGGGAGCCCGCGAAATGCAACGGCAGAATCGCCGCGCTCGCCCCATGTTTCACCCCGCAAGCGCCCGCGAAAACGCCTTGTCCATGGCATCGGCGAACACACCGACATCACCTGAGGCCAGGCACAACGGCGGCACCATGCGCAAGACGCTGCGATAGGGCCCCGACTTGGAGAGCACCAGCCCCTCCTGGCGCGAGGCCTCGAACACCGCCGCGGTTTCTTCCGTTGCCGGGGTTTTCGAGGCGCGGTCGCGCACCAGTTCGATGGCCATCATGAGGCCGCGCCCGCGCACGTCGCCGATGACGGCGTGCTTCTGCTGCAGGTCCTTGAGAACGCCGAGCATTTCCGCGCCAACCTTTCTGGCGTTGGCCTGCAGGCCTTCCTCCTCGATCGCTTGCAGCACCGCCCGTCCGGCAGCGCAGGAGACGGGGTTGGCGCCATAGGTGTTGAAGTAGAATTTTCCCGCCATGGATTCCGCCACCTGGCGTTTCGCCACCACGGCGGCCAGCGGAAAGCCGTTGCCGATACCCTTGGCCATGATGACGATGTCGGGGATGACGTCGTGGGCCTCGAAACCCCAGAAATAATCGCCGGTGCGGGCAAAGCCCGATTGCACCTCGTCGACGACGAGGACGCCGCCTTTCGCCCTCACCCGCTCGGCCGCACCCTTGATGTAGCCGGGGAGCATCTCGACGATGCCGCCATAGCCCTGCACCGGCTCGATGATCATGCCGGCGAGGTGGCCCGATGTCGAATGGGTGATGGTGCGGTCGATCTCGTCGAGATAGCTCTGGGTATCCTCGCCGTAGATGCCGCGATAGCGATCCGGGTTGGCCACATGGTGGATGCCGCCGAGTAATGGCACGTTGTGGCGGAAGCCGGAGATGCCGGTGAGCGACTGGGCGCCGAAGGTGGCGCCGTGATAGCCGTTGCGCAGCGACAGGAAGTCGATGTTGCGGCTGAAGCTGCGGGCCATGAGGAGGGCTAGGTCGGCCGCCTCGGCACCGGAATTCATGAAGTGCACCACCCAGTCTTCGCCCTTGGGCATCGTCGCCACCAGTTCCTCGGCGAAATGCGCCGGCACCGGGTGGTAGAACATGGTGGTGCAATGGGCGAGGCTTTCGGCCTGCGCCTTGACCGCCTCAGTCACCTTGGGATGGGCATGGCCGACCGAGATGCACACGTTCATGGCCAACAAGTCGATATAGCGCTTGCCCGTCTCATCCCACAGGTATTGGCCCTTGCCGCGCTGGAAGATGAGGGGGGTCTTGTAGGGCACGAAAGCGCGCTGCGAGGCGGCGTAATAGCGGTCGCGGCGGGCAACGATGGCCTCGCTCGACCAGTCGGTTTCAAGTTCGGGCATCGCTGAGGGTCCTCCGGCGGCTTCTCGATCGCCGGGGACATTAGCGTTGCGTGCCCCTTTGCGGCAATGGCGCGTAGGGCGCTCCCGGCGTTGTTGATATCGCCGCCTCGATCAGCCGAACGCCCGCATATGGGCGCCAGCCGAACTATGCCATTGCCTGAGCATTCATGGCGATGCCCGCTACCGGTCCCTAATCACCAGGCCGGAAAGTTCTAGACTACAGCCGCGCGCACCAGATGCGCATCGGTCCCGCTCAGCTTGAGGCTCAGGCCCTTGTCGTGATAAGTGGCACTGCCGAAACTGCTGTACTGGTATTCTAGGCGGCCTGAAATATTTTGCGTGAAGGGTATTTCCAGGCCACCACCCACCACATAACCCACATGGGTCGCGCTGTCGGATAGCTTGGTGCCTCCATACGCGCCCGCCAGCTCCATGTTCCCAAGGGCTATTCCGGCCGTTCCGAAAAACAGCAAATCGCCAGCCAGGTAACCGAACTGAAGACGGGCTGTCGCGCCGTAGTTGAGACTTTGTGTCGCAGTCAAGGTCTGACCAGAGATCGTGGTGGTGAATTTCCTGGACACGTCACCGAGCGTGACGTCCAATTCCTGTCCATAGACAAATGAGCCGAACTGGTTGCGATAGCCGGCAATCACTCCACCTATGACCCCCGATTGATCGCCGAGCAAGGTGTTGTTTATGAACAGGCCGCCAGCATCAGCACCAATGTAGGGGCCGGACCAGTCGAAGCCATTCGTCGGCTGGAGTTCTTGTGCGCTGGCCCCACTGATCGCCGTGAGCAGGCCTGCAAGCAATGCAATATTTGAGATATTTCCTCTACTAAAGAACATCTACTCCCCTCCCCTTTGTCTGCTTGACAATTGCCACGAGAGCGCCATGCAATTCGTTAAAAATTTGAATTGAATTGAATAGTTACCGGCAGAGTTAACCAATTGTTGCCAGGCAGGGGATCGACGACTGCAAAGCCTGGATGACGCACTTGAGATTCCGCGGCATCAGCGCACCTGAAGATGCCGCACCGATCGGCCGAATGGCCATGGCAGGCGTCGGCCGCCCGGCTTAGGATGCACGGCAAAATCCGGCTCGTGGAGGATGACGCAAGCGACATGTCCGCCAACAGCGACGATGCCCCGGCGACCGCCCGGACCCGTTCAGGTGGCCGCGCCGGCCGCAAGGCAGCGCGTGCCGCCGAGGCCCCGCCGCGTGCGCCCTATATCCAGCGCCGCATCGCGACCTTCGAGGTGCTGTCGGCGGAAGGGCTCGAACTCATCGAGGCGCATGCCGATGAAATCCTCGAAGAAACCGGCATGGATTTTCGCGGCGATGCGGAAATCCTTTCGATCTTCCGCGCCGCCGGCGCCGACGTGAAGGCTGACCGGGTGCGTTTCGAGCCCGGCATGTGCCGCACGCTCATCACCGCCACGGCGCCGCACGAAGTCACCCAGCACGCCCGCAACCCGGCCAACTCCGTCGTCATCGGCGGGGCCAACATGGTGCTGGCGCCGGGATGGGGTCCGCCCTTCATCCACAACCTCGACGAGGGCCGGCGCTATGCCACCTATGACGATTTCTGCCGGCTGATAAAGATCCACCAGATGATCCCCGACTATCACCATTCCGGCGGCGTGGTGGTGGAGCCGGTGGACCTGCCCGCCAACAAGCGCCACCTCGACATGCTGTATGCGCATTTCCGCTGGTCCGACCGGGCGCTGTTCGGGGCGCTGATCGGTGAGGAAAGGGCGCAGGATTCGGTGAACATGGCGAAGATCGTGTTCGGCGAGGAGTTCGTTGGCAAGAACTGCTGCCTCTATGCCGTCTCCAACACCAACGCACCGCTGGTCATGGACCACAACATGTCGGGCTCGCTGAAGGTCTATGCCCGCAACAACCAGGTGGTGGCGGTGACGCCGTGGACGCTGACCGGCGCCATGAGCCCGTGCACGCCGGCCGGGACGCTGGCGCAAGTGCTGGCCGAAGCGCTGGCCGGACTGGCGCTGGTGCAGCTCATCAATCCCGGCGCCCCGTGCATGATGGGGACGTTTGCCTCGACCATGTCGATGCAGTCGGGGGCGCCGACGTTTGGAACGCCCGAATCAGGTCTCATCGTGCTGGCGGCCGGGCAACTGGCGCGCCGCCTCGGGGTGCCGTTCCACACCGTCGGCTCGCTGTCGGCCTCAAAACTCCCCGACGGGCAGGCCATGGCGGAGGGCATGTTCGGCCTCACCATGGCGGTGCTGGCGGGGGCCAACTTCATCAACCACGCCGGCGGCTGGCTGGAAGGCGGGCTGGTGCACGGATTCGAGAAGTCCATCCTCGATGCCGACAGTTGCGGCAAGCTGAGGGTGTTCGCGCAGGGCCTCGAGCTCTCGGACAACGCCTTCGCCATGGACGCCATACGCGAAGTGGGGCCGGGCGCCCATTATCTCGGCTCCGCCCATACCCAGAAGAACTTTGCCACCGCCATGTACCGGGCACCCAGTGCCGACAACAACTCCTACGAACAGTGGCTGGCCGAAGGCAGCCTCGATGCCGCCCGGCGCGCCAACCGGACGTGGAAGGGTTTGCTCGCCGACTATCAGGACCCGGGGCTCGATCCCGCCATCGACGAGGCGCTGAAAGCCTACGTGGCGCGGCGCAAGGCCGCCGAGCCCGACCGCAACTATTATTGAGGTCGACGTGCCGGCATGAGCGATTTCCCCAAAAGCGCCCGCATCGTCGTCATCGGCGGCGGCGCCATCGGCCTGTCGATCGCCTATCACCTCGGCCGCCTCGGCATCGGCGATGTGGTGCTCTTGGAGCGCAACCAGTTGACCAGCGGCACCTCGTGGCATGCGGCCGGCATTGTCGGGCCTTTGCGCGCCAGCATGAACCTCACAAAGCTCGCCATCTATGCCACCGAGCTGTTCCCCGAACTGGAGGAAGAAACCGGCCAGGCGACCGGCTACAAGCAGACCGGGGGGCTGTGGCTGGCGCAGAGCCCTCAGCGCCTCACCGAGATCGCCCGCATCGCCGCCATGGGCGAGATCAACGGCTTGGGTGTGAAGATGCTGGATCCGGCCGAGACCAAGCGGGCGATGCCGTTGCTGGAGACCGGCGATCTTGTCGGTGCCCTGTGGGTCGACGAGGACGGCCAGTGCGACCCGGTCGGGGTGTGCATGGCCTTCGCCAAGGGCGCGCGGCGACGTGGGGTGACGATCATCGAGGGCGGGGCCGTCGCCGGCATCGAGACGGGCGGCGGCGCGGTCACGGGCGTGAGACTGACAGACGGGCGGCGGATTGCCTGCGAGATCGTGGTCAACGCCGCCGGGGCCTGGGCCCGCAAGGTCGGGGCGCTGGCCGGCGTCGCGGTGCCCTTGCAGGCGGTGGAGCACATGTACGTGGTGACCGAGCCGCTGCCCCGCCTGCCGCAACCCTGTCCGGTGATGCGCGATCTCGATCATCACATCTATATCAAGGAAGATGCCGGCAAGCTGGTGCTCGGCGGCGTCGAGCCCGATGCCCGCGTGTGGCAGCCCGACCGGGCCGGGCCCGATCCCGGCTTTCTCATGCTGCCGGAAAGCTGGGAGCACTTTTCGCCGTTCATGGAAGCCGGGCTCAATCGCTTGCCGGCGCTTGGTGAGGTCGGCATCCGCCAGTTCATGAACGGGCCTGAAAGCTTCACCCCCGACACCCGCCAGTTGATGGGCGAGGCGCCGGGTGTGCGCGGCTTCTTCGTGGCGGCGGGCATGAACACCATCGGCATCATGTCGTCGGCCGGGGTGGGCCGCGTCATGGCCAAATGGATCAGGGATGGCGAGGCGCCGATGGACTTGTGGGCCGTCGACATCGCCCGCGCCGATCCGTTGTGGGACGATGATCAATTTCTTGCCGCCCGGACGCCTGAGGCGGTCGGCAACCAGTTCGCCATGCACTGGCCCGGCAAGCAGCACCAAACCGGCCGCGACCTGCGCCGCACGCCGTTCCACGCGGCATGGACGGAACGGGCGGCGGTGTTCGGGGTGAGCGGCGGCTGGGAGCGGCCGTTGTGGTTCGCTGCAAGCCCTGAAGAAGGAGAGATGGGTTACAGCTACGGCGCCCAGTCGTGGTGGCCGGCGGCGAGGCGTGAGGCAAGGGCCATGAGCGATAGGGCGGCGCTGATCGACCTGACGCCGTTTTCCAAGATCAGCATCGAGGGCGCCGACGCCGAGGCCTTCCTGCAATTCGTCGCGGCGGGCGACATGGACGTCAAGCCGGGCCGCTGCGTCTACACCCAGATGCTCAACGCGCGCGGCGGCATCGAGGCGGACGTGACGGTGCGCCGCGTTTCAAAGACCGCCTATTGCATCATCGGCGGCGCGGCGACGCGCTGGCGCGACCTCGCCCGACTGAAACGACTGGCCGGCGACCGGCGCGTGACGATCAGCGATATGAGCGAGACGCAAGCGGTGCTCGGGGTCATGGGACCCGAGGCCGGTGCGCTGCTCGAAGACGCTGGAATCGAGGGGTGCGATCCGCGAACGGTGGCCTTTTCCACCGCCGCTGAGGCGCGCATCGCCGGGGTGCCGGTCACCCTGCAACGGCTCAGCTATGCCGGCGAATACGGCTTTGAGATCTATGTGGCGAACAACGATGCAGCGCGCCTTCATGGCCGCTTCGGCGGCGCCGCCAGCCTCGGTCTCAATGCGCTTGACGGCTGCCGCCTTGAAAAGGGTTATCGCCACTGGGGCCACGATATCGGCCCCGACGATACGCCGCTGGAGGCGGGCCTAGGGTTCGCCGTCGCCTTCGCCAAGAACACGGACTTCATCGGCCGCGATGCGCTGAAGCGCCAAAGACAAAAAGGCCTGTCGCGCCGCCTGGTGCTGTTCGAGGCCGATCAAGCGGTGCCGTTACTGCTGCATGACGAACCCATCTTCCGCAACGGCGAGCGCGTCGGCCTCACCACCTCCGGCGGGCGTGGCCCGCGCACGGGAAAGATGCTTTGTTTCGGCTACGTAACGATGTCCGACGATCTCCATGGGACCGGATACGAGGTCGTCGTGGCGGGAGAGCGCTTTGGTCTTACGGCACTGGCGCGCCCGCCTTATGATCCCAAGGGTTTGCGAATACGGCAGGAGAGGGGACGACCATGAAGACCCATGCGCGCGTGGTGGTGATCGGCGGTGGCGCCATGGGCTGTTCGCTCATCTATCACCTGACAAAGCTGGGATGGAGCGACGTGGTGCTGGTGGAAAAGAACGAACTGACCGCCGGCTCCACCTGGCATGCGGCGGGCCTGTGCACGCATTTCGCCCACAACCTCACCGTCATGCACATGCGTGCTTATTCAGTGCGCCTTTACGGTGGTGAGTTGAGCGCCGATACCGGTCTGCCGGTGGGCTTCCATCCATGCGGGGCGCTGCGGGTGACGCGCTCGGCCGATCGTATCGACGAGTTCCGGCATGTGCAGGGCCTCGGGCGCTATGCCGGCTTCGACTTCAACATCCTCACACCTGAAGAACTGAAGGCGGTGCATCCGCTCGCCGAGACCTCCGACATGCTGGCGGCCATCCATGAACCCCTCGACGGCTTCGTCGATCCCGCCCAGGCGACGCAGGCCATGGCGGCGGGGGCGCGTTCGCGCGGTGCCGAGGTGTATCGCCACAACCCGGTCAAAGGCCTGTCGCGCAACGCCGCCGGCGAGTGGCTTGTGGAAACCAAGAACGGCATCATTACGGCTGAAATCGTCGTCAACGCGGCCGGCACCTGGGCGCGCGAGGTGGGCACCATGATGGGCCTCGACCTCCCGGTGGTGCCGATGCTGCACCAGTATCTGGTGACCGAGGACGTCGATGCCGTGAAGGCGCTGGACAAGGAACTGCCGATCATCCGCGACCCGGAAGAAAGCTGGTATGCGCGCCAGGAGGGCAAGGGCTTCATCGTCGGACCGTATGAAAAGGACGGTCAGCCGTGGTCGATCGACGGCGTGCCGGCGGAATTCGGCATGGAGCTTTTACCGCCCGACCTCGACCGGGTGGCGCCTATCGTGGAGAAGGCCATGGCGCGGGTGCCGGCGATTGCATCGGCCGGCATCAAGACGGTGGTCAACGGCCCCATCACCTTCACCCCCGATGCCGGCCCGCTCATCGGTCCCGCACCCGGGCTCGATCATGCCTGGCTGATGACTGGGTCCTCCATGGGGGTCATGGAAGGCGGCGGCGGCGGCAAGTTTTTGGCCGAATGGATGGTGGGCGGCGAGCCGCCCATGGACCCGCTGGCGCTTGATCCGCGCCGCTTCGGGGCTTACGCCGATCGCGACTACCGGGTGGCCAAGGCGGTCGAGAGTTTTGGCCGCCAGTTTGCCGCCCACTACCCGTTCGAGGAACTCCCTGCCGGACGCGACAGGATCAAGAGCCCAATCCATGGGGCCCTGAGCAAGGCGGGGGCGCAGTTCGGCGCGGTCTACGGCCAGGAGCGGCCCAACTGGTTCGCCCGCCGCAAGGACGCCCTGCCCGTCGCCCCCACCTTCCGGCGTCCCGGCTGGCTTGAGGCGGTGGGCGAGGAATGCGCAAATCTCAGCACCCGCGCCGGGCTTGCCGACTTGAGCGTATTCTCCAAGTTCGAGGTTAAAGGCAAGGGCGCGGCGGATTTTCTGGAGACGCTGGGCTCGAACCACGCGCCAAGGCGCGACGGGCGCATCGGCCTCACCCTGGCCCTGACGCCGTCAGGCGGCATCCTCAGCGAGTTCACGGTGACGCGGCTTTCAGCCGATCACTTCTACCTCACCAGTGCCGCCGCCGCCCGCCGCCAGGATCGCGACCTGCTCAACGCCCACACTCGTGACCATGCCGGGGCCGAGGTGAGCGATATCAGCGACGAGCGCGCCGTCATCGCCCTCATGGGACCGAGAGCGCCGAAAATCCTGGGGGGCCTCACCGATGCCGGGACCGGGGTAAAAGCCTTTCCGTGGCTTACCGCGCAGCGCCTGCGGGTGGCCGGCGTCGAGGTGCTGGCGTTGCGGGTTTCCTACGCCGGCGAGGCGGGTTTCGAACTGCATTCAGCCCGCGCAGACCAGCCAAAACTTTGCACCGCCCTCATGGATGCCGGGCGGCACCTCGGTCTCGGACACTTCGGGGCCTATGCGCTGAACGCCATGCGGTTGGAAAAGGGCTACCGCGCCTGGGGCCTCGACTACACCACCGAGCGCACCCCGCTGGAGGCCGGGGTGGAGCATCTGGTCGATACCGAAGGGCGGCGGTTCTGCGGCCGTGCCGGGCTCACCGCTTCGCGCCCCGATCAAAAGCGCCTGCGCCTGATCGAAATCTTCGAGACCGACAATCCCGAGGCCAAGGGCGAAAGGGAGGAGACCTCCGGGTTGCCGGTCTATCCGTTTTACGGCCATACGGTGCTGGCGGCGGGCAAACCGGTCGGCATCGTCACCTCGGCGGCGTTCGGCCATCGCACGCAAAAGCATCTGGCGCTCGCCTATCTGGACGAGGCGGTGGGTTCGGATGCAGCGCTTGAAGTGCTGGTGCTGGGCGATGCCGCCCCGGCGCGAACCTTGAGCGAGCCGCCGTACGATGCGGCCAACCATCGCCTGCGCCTCGATCCCGATGCCTGACGCCGCCCACCACCAGATCATCGCGCTGTGGTCGCATCCGCGCTCCATGTCGACGGCGACCGAGCGCATCATGCGCGAGCGCGGCGACCTCAAATGCTTCCATGAGCCGTTCATGTACGATTATTACGTCAATCGCAGCGTCCGTCAGATGCCGCATTTTTCCGCCGAGGAGGAACGGCCCGCCAGCCTTGCTGCCATCCGCGCCATGCTGGTGGAGGCCGCGCGGGCGGGGCCTGTGTTCTTCAAGGACATGAGCTATTACGTCGTCGAGGCGCTCGATCAGGAACGTGGCTTTTTCGCCGCGCTCACCGACGTCTTCCTGATCCGCGACCCGCGCCGCGCGATCCTGTCGTATTTCAAGCTCGATCCCGACTTCACCGACGAGGAGGCAGGGCTGGAGGCGCAATGGCGGCATTTCGAATGGCTGAGAGCGGCCAAGGGCAAGGCCCCGCCGGTCATCGAGGCCGAGGCCATCGCCGCCAACCCGCAAGGGGCGATGGGTGCTTTGTGGGACGCGATCGGACTGACGCGGCGCGATCGCGCCTTTTCCTGGCAGCAGGCCAGCGTGCCGGAGGACTGGGGACAGGTCGCGGAGTGGCACCAGGCGGCCTCATCGTCGGGTGGCATTCGCCCGCCGGCGCCTGAAAGCGACGCGGAGATCGACGCGCGCTTTGCGGCCGCGGCGGCGCGGCACCCGCACCTTCAGTCAATCTTCGATCACCACCTGCCCTATTACCAGCGCCTCAAGCGCCAGGAGATTTAGTGGTGAAGGTAGCGCCTCACTACTTCTTGCCGGAAACGCGGTCCCAGAATTCGCCGCGGTCGTTGGTGCGCGGGAACGGCTCATCGGGCACCGGCACGCCGAGGAATTCGCACAAGGGACCCCAGCCTTGCTTGACCTCGTAGGTCAGCAACTGCCCGGCGGGAATGGTCGCCTTGACCTCATCATTGTGGGCGATGAACCTCTTCTTCAGTTCATTGAGGTCAAGGCCGGCAGGAAAGCCTGTCTTGGCGATCACCGCCTTCGACATGGCCAGCCAGTCGCGCATGGGCGGGGGAACCTCATTGCCGGCATACAGCAGCTTGTAGATCGTCTCGGAAAAGCTGGCGAGCCAGCTTTCCGGGCTGCGCACGGTGAGCACGAAGCGGGCCTTGGGATAGGCCGCGTGGAGTTCGCGGAAGAAGCCGGCGGTTGGCCAGTCGACGGCGCTTCGGTAGCCGTCATAGATGGCGGCCCAGTCGGCCTTGCCCTTTGCGGCCGCCGACCACAGCGGCACCTGCACCGGCATCTTATGCAGTACTTCTTCCATGTGGTGACAGGGCCCCAGCCCCAACTGGTTGATGGCGAGTTTCAGCGAATAGGTTCCCGTCCGGCCCACGCCCGCGCCGATCACTTGCAACGTCATGTTCCTGCCTTTTCCTGATGATGCACGCCCAGGACGAACGGCGCGCCAACACTTTCATTTCACAGCGCCGCGGATTTATCAACATGAGGCGGCCGGGCAATGTGGCGCATCTAGATAGCCGGCACCACCGAAAGCTCGGTGCCCGAGCGGGCCAGCGCCTCGGTGATCTCGTCGGAGGGTAGCCGGTCAGTGACAATGAGGTCGATGTCGGAGAAGTTGCACACCTTGACCAGCGCGGTGCGGTCGAACTTGGTGTGATCGCTCACCACCACGCGGCGCTCGCCACGCCTCAAGACGGTGCGGGCGAACTCGGCCTCGGCCAGATGGAAATCCATCAGCCCCATGTCGGGATCGATGGCGCCGATGGAGATGAAGGCGTGGCGCACCTTGAAGCGCGCGATGAATTCCACCGCCGAGGCCCCGAAGGCGGCGCCGTTGTCGCCGTGCAGTTCGCCGCCCGCCATGTAGACGGTGTTGCCGTTGACGGTGGCCAGAGTGCGCGCGACGTCGGAGGAATTGGTGACGACGGTGAGGCTCCTCTTGCGCAGCAGTTCACGCGCCAGCATCGAGGTGGTGGTGCCGGTATCCATCATGACGCTTTCGCCGTCATCGACGAGGTCGGCGGCGAAGCGGGCGATCAGGTGCTTTTCAGCGGCGTTTTCCCGCAAGCGCCGCTCGAACGGGGCCTCGCCGACCGGAAACGGCAGGCCAACGGCGCCGTGCGTCTTGGTGAGTTCGCCACGTTCGCTCAGCGGCTTTACATCGCGCCTGACCGTCTCCAGCGACACTCCCAGATGACGCGCCAGGTCGGCAATGCCGACCGAGCCCTTTTCGCGCGCCAGCCGCATGATTTCTGTCTGGCGGTGGCTGAGCCGATCATGTGGTAAATTTGGCGAAATTTGTTGCATTTGCCATCATTTTAGACACCAAAACCAACTCAGAACAAGGTAAAAACCAAAACTCGGTCAAAATTGCCACAGTTTGGTACGAATTGGTGTGAAATGGGTTGACTTACCGCGCGTCACAGCACCACACTTGCTCCGCCAACAGCGCTACGAGGGTCCGGGGCTCGGGCTATAACGCGCTGATGCGACAGGGAGGAACGCGTCTCATGATATCAACTGCAATTCGCAATGTGACGGCGGCTGCACTGGCTTCGGCCGCGGTCATCGTATTACCCATGGCGGCAAGCGCCGGCGTGCCGGAATCGACCGATCCCATCAAGATCACGCTGATGGATTGGACCAGCGTCAACGTCAATGCCAAGATTCTCGGCGATATCCTCGAGAACCTCGGCTACAATGTCGAATATCCCACCGGCGACTATCTCTCCAGCCTGACCACGGGTCTCACCAACGGTGACCTTACGATCGGCATGGAATACTGGGACACGACCGCCCGCGAGGCGATGAAGAAATCGGATGCCACCGGCGAGACCATACGGCTGGGCAAGCTCGGGCCCAAGGCCAAGGAAGAATGGTGGTTTCCGGAATACATGAAGGCGCGCTGCCCGGGATTGCCCGACTGGCATGCGCTTCTCAAGCCCGCCTGCGCCAAGGCCTTCTCCACACCCGAGACCGCTCCCAAGGGACGTTATCTCGGCGGCCCGGTGACCTGGGAAGGTTTTGACGACGAACGCGTCAAGGCACTCAAGCTGCCCTTCGTCGTGGTGCATGCCGGCACCGATGCCGCCATGTTCGCCGAGCTTGAATCGGCCTATCAGCGCAAGGCGCCGATCATGTTGTGGATCTATTCGCCACACTGGGCGCCCGCCAAGTACAAGGGCGAGTGGGTGCAGTTCCCGGAATACCAGCCGGCCTGCTACACCGATCCCAAGTGGGGTGTTAACCCCAACATGAAGTACGACTGCGGCAAGCCGCACGGCGAGATCTGGAAGTACGCCTGGAAAGGCATGAAGGCCAAGTGGCCGGAAGCCTACAAGGTGGCCAAGAACTACACCATCACCGCCCCGGAACTCGACAAGCTGGCTGCTCAAGTCGATCTTGACGGCAAGTCGATCGATGACGTGGCCAAGAATTGGGTCGACACCCACAAGTCGACTTGGGAAGCCTGGACCAAGTAGGTCCTGAAAATCGACAACGGCGGTCCGGCCACTTGGCCGGGCCACCGATTTTCGCCCGCGGGTGGGGCCACAAGCAAGGGGGCATGCCTCAATGGCCAAGGGTCATTCCGAGCCGTCAGCCGGCGCCTCGCCGGCAAGCGCGGGAAAGGCGGATCGTCCGATCAAGCTCGCCTGCCGCAATGTATGGAAGCTGTTCGGACCGGCCGCCCGGGAATTCATGAAAGACCATAACGGCGCCCCCAGCGCCGATGAGCTCGGCGCCGGCAAGTTCGTGGGCGCGGTGCGCGATTTCAACATCGAAGTGCACCAGGGCGAGACCTTCATCATCATGGGCCTGTCGGGCTCGGGCAAGTCGACGGTGGTGCGCTGCATGTCGCGGCTCATCGAGCCGACCTGGGGCATTGTCGAGTTCGAGGGCAAGAACCTGCTCGATGCCTCCAGTGCCGAGCTCATCGAGTTCCGGCGCCATCGCATGGGCATGGTGTTCCAGCACTTCGCCCTGCTGCCCCACCTCACGGTCCTGGAGAACATCGCCTTTCCGCTGGCGATCCAGGGCGTCGATCTCAAGACCCGCGAGGCGCGTGCTCGCGAGATGATCGAACTGGTCGGCCTGTCGGGGCGCGAGATGTTCTATCCGCGCGAGCTGTCTGGCGGCCAGCAGCAGCGCGTCGGCATCGCCCGCTCGATCGCCACCAACCCGGAGGTGTGGTTCCTCGACGAGCCGTTCTCGGCGCTCGACCCGCTGATCCGCCGCGAGATGCAGGACGAACTGATGCGGCTGCAGTCGATGCTGCACAAGACCATCATCTTCATCACCCACGATTTCGACGAAGCCATACGACTCGCCGACCGCATCGCCATCATGAAGGACGGCGAGATCATCCAGGTCGGCACCTCGGAAGAACTGGTCAACAATCCGGCAACCGACTACGTGGCCGAATTCACGCGCGACGTGCAGCGCGCCAAGGTGACGTCGGCACGCACCATCATGCGCCCGGCGGGCAAGGTCGGGCACGCCGGCAAGGTCGACGCCGGCGCAAGGATCGCCACCTTCTCATCGGCGATCGTGACCGCCGGCAAGCCTTTTGCGGTTACCGATGAGAACGGTGCGGTCATCGGCGAGGTGACACCTGAGGCGGTAGTCGACCTCCTCGCCGGCGTCGACGGCAAAGGTGCGCGGCCATGACCGTCGCCGCGCCGGCAGCGCCGTCGCGCCGCCGCGCACCCGCCGGCCCGTGGCCATGGATATGGGCGGCCGCCATCCTTTTCGTGGTGGCGCTGCACGTTTTTCGCGACAGCATTCCCTGGGCCATCGACTTCCCCGACCAGGCGCTGTTGCCCGTCGATAACTGGATCAACGTCATCTTCACGTGGATCAAGAACCACTTCACCTGGCTCACCCGCGACATCACCTTCCTGCTCGGCCTGCAACTCGATTTTGCCCTCAACCTGCTCGCCAAGGGTTTCAAGTTCGGCTACGGCGTGAATGCGACCGTCCTGCCGCGCATGTCGTGGCTGGGCGTATGCATCGCGGCCTATTTCGCCGGCCGCGCCGCCGGCGGCAATCGCTTGGGCATTCTCATCTCGGCGTGCTTTTTCTTTGTGGCGCTGTTCGGCAAGTGGACAAGCTCCATGCTTACCCTGGGGCTCATCATCATTGCCGTGCCGGTGTGCATCGTGGTGGGTGCCCTGATCGGCATTTGGGCCTTCAAGCGGCCGGCGGTCGACAAGTTCTTCGTCTCGCCGATGCTCGACCTGATGCAGACCATCCCCACCTTCGCCTACCTGATCCCGATGCTCCTGCTGTTCGGCAACTCGCCGGTGTCGGCGATGCTGGCGACCGCCATCTTCGCCATGCCGCCCATGGTGCGCGCCACCATGCTGGGACTGTCGCGGGTGCCTGCCGAACTCAGGGATTTCGGCAACATGGCCGGCTGCACGCCACGCCAGAAGCTGTGGCGGGTGATGCTGCCCTCAGCCCGCCCGAGCCTGATGATCGGCGTCAACCAGGTCATCATGCTGGCCCTCAACATGGTTATCATCTCCTCGATGATCGGTGCCGGCGGGCTCGGCTACGATGTGCTTCTCGGCTTGCGGGCGCTGCGCATCGGCGATGCCATGGAAGCCGGGCTGGCGATCGTCGCCCTCGCCATCGCACTCGACCGCCTGAGCCAGGCCATGGCCCAGCGGACCGCCGCCGCCAAAGTGCATATGGCAACGGAGCCACGGTTGTGGAAGCGCTACCCCAATCTTACCGCCGCCCTGGCGGTGCTCATCGTGACCACGCTCATCGGCCTCGTCGAGCCGGGCCTGCACCACGTCCCCAAGGCCATCACCTTCACCACCGGCCCGTTCTGGATAGCATCGATCAAGTGGGTCAACATCAATTACTATGACTCCATCGAGACCTTCCGGGTGGCGCTGATCCTCTATCTGCTCAACCCGATCAGGCACTTCTGCACCGCGTTCCCATGGACCGGAGCGGTGCTCATGCTGGGCCTCATCGGCTACCGGCTCGGCGGCTGGCGGTTGTCCGCCCTGGTGGCGGTGCTCACGACCTATTGTGCCGTCGTCGGACTGTGGGACAAGACCATGGCGACGGTCTATCTGTGCGGCATCTCGGCGGCCATCTGCTGTGTCATCGGCATTCCCATCGGCCTCTATGCTGCCCGCAACGACCGCTTCGAGAAGATCATAACGCCGGTGCTCGACACCCTGCAGACGCTACCCTCGTTCTGCTTCATCATCCCGGTGGTGATGCTGTTCCGGGTGGGCGATGTTTCGGCCATGATCGCCACCGTCGCCTTCGCCGTTGTGCCGGCGGTGCGTTACACCAATCACGGCATCCGCCAGGTATCGCCGGCGCTGATCGAGGCGGCCACCGTTTCCGGCTGTACCAGGCGGCAACTGTTCTGGAAGGTCGAGTTGCCGATCGCCCTGCCGGAGATCATGCTCGGGATCAACCAGACGATCCTGATGGCGCTCGCCATGATCATCATCTGCGCCATGATCGGCACCCGCGACCTCGGCCAGGAGGTGTTCATCGCGCTGGCCAAGGCCAATGCCGGACGCGGCATCGTGGCCGGCCTCGCCATTGCCTTCATCGGCATTACCGCCGACCGCCTGTTCAACGCCTGGAGTGCGCGGGCCCGCGCCCGGGTCATGTGACCGACTCGCCCCAAAGAGACCACATGACCAGCAACCACCAGCGCATCGCCGCCCTGCCGATCTGGACGGGCGAGATCACTATCCAGCCACTGAAGGGCGGGCTCTCCAACGAGAGCTATACGGTGAGCGACGGTGGTGAGACCTACGTGGTCCGCCTCGGCCAGGATTTTCCCGTCCACCATGTGTTTCGCGACCGCGAGCAGATGGCAGCGCGGGCTGCCCATGAAGCCGGCTTTGCGCCCGAGGTCATCTACACCGAGCCGGGCCTGATGGTCGCGCGGTTCATCAGCGGTCACACCTATGGCGAGACCGACGTGCGCGCCAACCTTCAGCGGGTAGCCGGGCTGATGCGCGATTTCCACCGCAAGATGCCGTTGCATGTGTCGGGGCCGGGGGCGATCTTCTGGCCCTTCCATGTGGTGCGCGACTACGCCCTGACGCTGAAGGCCGGAGCGAGCCGCATGACGCCGCACCTCAACGGCTATCTCGACCTCGCCACGGCACTGGAAGCCGTGCAGGAGCCGCTCGCCATCGTCTTCGGCCACCACGACCTGTTGCCGGCCAACTTCATCGACGATGGCGCAAAGCTGTGGCTCATCGACTTCGAATACGCGGCCTTTTCCACCCCCATGTTCGACCTCGCCGGCATCGCCGGCAACGCGCTGTTCAGCCGCGATGAGGACGAGGCCCTGCTGGCCGCCTATTTCGGCGCCCCGCCCACCCCCGGCCTGATCCGCAGCCATGCCGCCATGAAGTGCGCGGCACTGTTGCGCGAGGCCATGTGGAGCATGGTGTCGGAACTGCATCTCGATGCCCCCGGCGCCGACTATGTGGCCTATACGGGTGAAAACCTGGAACGGCTCGACAAAGCCCTCGACGATTACCAGTCACGGTTTGGAAAGATTGCCTGAATGAGCCTTCCCGCCCACGCCCAGATCGTCGTCATCGGCGGCGGCATCATCGGCTGTTCGACCGCCTATCACCTGGCGCGCGACCACAAGGCAGAAGTGGTGCTGCTGGAACAGGGCAAGCTGACCGGCGGCTCCACCTGGCATGCCGCCGGCCTGGTCGGGCAGTTGCGCTCATCGGCCTCGATCACCCAGGTGCTGAAATATTCCGTCGACCTCTACAAGCGCCTGAAGGACGAAACGGGTCTGGAGACCGGCTGGAAGATGACCGGCTGCTTGCGGCTCGCCTGCAACGAAGACCGCTGGATCGAATACAAGCGCCTTGCCACAACGGCACGATCCTTCGGCATGGAGATGCACCTTCTGTCGCCCAAAGAGGCAAAGGCCATGTGGCCGCTGATGCAGGTCGACGACCTGGTGGGGGCGACGTTCCTGCCCACCGACGGGCAGGCAAGCCCCTCCGACATCACCCAGTCGCTGGCCAAGGGCGCGCGCATGGCGGGAGCGAAGATTCTTGAAGGCGTGCGGGTGACCGGCTTCACCATGGACGGGGACCGCATCACCGCGGTCAACACCACCGAAGGTTCGATTGCCTGCGACAAGGTCATCAACTGCGCCGGGCAATGGGCGCGCCAGGTGGGCGCCATGGCCGGCATCAACGTGCCGCTGCAGCCGGTCAAGCACCAGTACATCATCACCGAAAAGATCGACGGCCTCACAGCCGATACCGCCACGGTGCGCGATCCCGACCGCTTCACCTATTTCAAGGAGGAAGTGGGCGGCCTCGTCATGGGCGGCTACGAGAGAGACCCCATCGCCTGGACCACCGGCGATGTGCCGGACGATTTCGAATTCCAGCTTTTCGATGACGACTGGGACCATTTCGAGCAGCACATGGTGCAGGCCATCGCCCGCGTTCCGGCGCTCGAGAAGACCGGCGTCAAGCAGATGATCAACGGGCCGGAGAGCTTTACGCCCGATGGCAACTTCATCCTCGGATCGGCGCCCGAATGCGCCAACATGTTCGTGGGCGCCGGGTTCAATGCCTTCGGCATCGCCGCGGGCGGCGGGGCGGGCTGGGTGCTGGCGGAATGGGCGATCAAGGGCGAGGCGCCCATGGACCTGTGGGTGGTCGACATCCGGCGTTTTTCCGGCCTGCACAAGGATCGCGACTGGGTGTGCGAGCGCACCCTTGAGGCCTATGGCAAGCATTACACCATCGGCTTTCCGCACGAGGAATACGGATCGGGCCGGCCGCGCATCGTTTCACCGCTTTATGAGCGCCTGAAAGCCCATGGCGGCGTCTTTGGCTCCAAGCTCGGCTGGGAACGCCCCAACTGGTTCGCGCCGGAAGGGATGGAAGCCAGGGACGTCTATTCCATGGGTCGGCAGAACTGGTTCGCCCCCGTCGGCGACGAGCACCAGGCGGTGCGCGAGGCGGTGGGGCTGTTCGACCAGTCCTCCTTCGCCAAATACGAAATGACCGGCCGCGATGCCGCCCGGGCCCTCGACTGGATCTGCGCCAACGACGTCAGCAAACCCGCCGGACGGCTGACCTATACCCAGCTCCTCAACTCGCGCGGCGGCATCGAATGCGACCTGACGGTGGCGCGGCTTGCCGAGGACCATTTCTATATCGTCACCGGCACCGGCTTTCGCACCCACGATGCCGCGTGGATCGTCGACCATGTGCCGTCCGGTCTGGACGTCAGTCTTGTCGATGTCACCGAGGATTGGGGCACCTTGTCGCTGATGGGGCCGAAGGCGCGCGATGTGCTCTCCAGCGTGACCGAAGCGGATGTTTCCAATGCCGGTTTTCGCTTCGGACATGTGCGGGTCATCGATATCGACGGCCACGAGGTGAGGGCGTTACGCGTCACCTATGTGGGCGAACTGGGCTGGGAACTGCATGTGCCGCTCGAGGCAACCGGCGAGGTGTTCGATTGCCTCATGGCGGCGGGCAGCCCGCACGGCATCCGGCCGGTGGGCTATCGGGCGCTCGAATCGCTCCGGCTGGAAAAGGGCTATCGCGCCTGGGGCTCGGATATCACGCCCAACGATTCACCCTTCGAAGCCGGCCTCGGGTGGGCGGTGAAGCTGAAGAAGAACACCGACTTCATGGGCCGCGAAGCCGCCCAGCGCACCGCCGGCGCACCCTTGAAGAAGAAGCTTGCCGGCTTCACCGTGGATGATCCCGACGTGGTGCTGCTGGGGCGCGAGACCATCCTGCGCGACGGTGAGTTCGCCGGTTATCTCACCATCGGCGGCTTCGGCTATAGCATCGGCCAGTCCATCGGTTATGGCTATGTGCGCCATGCAGATGGCGTCAGCGATGCCTGGCTGCGCGACGGTGTCTATGAGCTGGTGGTAGCGATGCAGCGAGTGCCGGCCAGGCTGCATCTGGAAGCGCTTTACGACCCCACGGCGGCGCGTGTGAAACTTTGAAGGATCTCATCTGATGGCGTTTCGCGCCGACCGGCATGTCCATATCCTGATCATCGGCGGTGGCGCCATCGGCACCTCGCTGGCCTACCATCTCGGCCGCGCCGGGGCAAAGGACGTGCTTTTGGTGGAAAAGGCACAGCTTACCCACGGCTGCACCTGGCACGCCGCCGGCCTCGTCGGGCAATTGCGGTCCAAACGCAACCTCACCCGCCTGATGCAGAACTCGGTCGCCTGCTTCGACCGGCTGGAAGAAGAAACCGGCCAGGCAACGTCATGGAAGAAAGTCGGTTCGCTGCGCCTTGCCTCCAGTCCCGAGCGCTGGAGCGAGATTCGCCGCTCGATGACGCAGGCCAAGAGTTTCGGCGTCGAGTGTTACGCGCTCACGGCGGATGAGGCCAAGGCGCGGTTTTCCTACATCGATACCGCCGGCATCGAAGGCGCCGCCTTCATTCCGGGCGACGGGCACATCGATCCCTATTCGCTGACCATGGCCTACAACAGGGGCGCGCGGATGACGGGGGTGAAGATCGAGGAAGGCGTCTGCGTCGCCGAAATCGCTCATGACGGGCGGCGGGCGCTGGGCGTCGTCACCGAAGGCGGCACCATTGCCTGCGATGTCCTCGTCAACTGTGCCGGCCTGTGGGCGAAGCGGGTCGGCACCATGGCCGGCGTCGCCCTGGCGGCGGGCGTCGTCGAGCACCAGTATTTCGTCACCGAGAAAAAGCTCGATTTCGCCCCCGACCTGACGACGCTCAGGGACCCGGACCATAATTTCTATCTCAAACCCGAGCCCGGCGCCTTTGCCATCGGCGGCTGGGAGGATGGCACCAAGGGGTGCTGGCGCGGGCGCCCGCCGCTCGATTTCGCACGGGAGCTTTTCCCGGCCAACATGGACCGACTGGAACTGTTCGCCCTGCCCGCTTCGGAACGCCTGCCGGTGCTGTCCGAGATCGGCATCCAGACCGTCATCAACGGGCCGATACCGGTGTCGGCCGATGGCGAACCGCTGATGGGCCGCGCCCCCGGTTTCGACAACTTCTTCATCGCCTGCGGGTTTACCGCCGGCATCGCGGCGTCCGGCGGGGCGGGGCTTGCCATGTCGAACCTCATCCTCGAAGGCGATGCCGGCATGGACCTGTGGCCCTTCGACATCCGCCGCTTCGGCCCCTTGCACGCGCAAGGCCGCTATCTGGAAGCCCGGGCGATCGAGGCCTACGGCGCCTATTACAAGATCCACTGGCCGGGCGAAGAGGCGCACGCCGGGCGGGGCCTGAGGCGTTCGCCTTTTTACGACATCCTCAAACGCAAGGGTGCCGTCTACGGCTCGAAATTTGGCTGGGAACGGCCCAACTGGTTCGCCCGGCCCGGCGATCAACCCAATGATGAGCCGAGCTTCGAAGGTAAGCCCAACTGGTTCGAAGCGGTCGGCGCCGAGACAAGGACCATTCGCGAGCGCGTCGCACTGATCGACCAGACCTCATTTGCCAAGTTCGAGATCACCGGCAAGGGCGCCCTCCAGGCCTTGCAGAAAATCGCCGCCAACGACCTCACGGGCTCAGGGGGCCGTGCCGTCTACACCCAGCTTTGCAACGAGGCGGGCGGCATCGAGGCCGATCTCACCCTCATCATCAAGGGCGACGACGATATCCTGTGCGTCACCGGCTCGGGCTTCGGGGTCAGGGATTCGGGGTGGATCGCCCGGCACCTGCCGGAAGGCATCGCCATGCGCGAGGTGACCGGCGCCATGGCCACCCTCAATTTGTGCGGCCCAAAGGCCCGCGAGGTGCTTGCCGCCGTCAGCGACGATGACGTATCGAACGCGGCTTTTGCCTTCCTTGCGGTGCGCGACATCGAGATCGGCCATGCCCGCGTCATGGCGGTGCGCATCGGCTATGTCGGCGAACTGGGCTACGAGCTCTACATCCCGCAGGAATATGCCGCCCACGTCTACGAGACCTTGTGGGCGGCGGGCGAAAAGTTCGGGATCGGCAATGCCGGCTACCGGACCATCGAAAGCTGTCGGCTGGAAAAGGGCTATCTCTACTGGTCCGGCGACATCTCGCCCGACTACAACCCCTACGAGGCCGGACTGGGCTTTGCGGTGAAGCTCGACAAGGGCTCATTCATCGGCCGCGAGGCGCTTTCCCGCATCAAGGCCGAAGGCGTCAGACGTCGCCTCGCCGCCTTCCGCGTCGAAGGTTTTGCGCCGTTCCACGGCGGTGAGGCGATCCTGCATGAGGGCAAGGTGGTCTCGGTCACCACCAGCGCCGGCTATGGCCATCACCTTAAATGTTCGATTGCCTTTGCCTACCTGCCGGCTGAGCTTTCGGGCACCGAAGGCTTCGAGATCGAGGCCTTTGGCGAGGCCTACGGGGCGACAAGGGGGCCGCGCTGCCTTTATGATCCGCAGATGGAAAGGCTGAAGGGGTGAGACGATGGACGATGACGGCATTCAACTGGCGCGCGATGCCCTGAAGGCGATCCCCGGCCTTGACGGTTTCGATGCCGGCAGCGTCGCCATCGAACGCCTCGGTGGTCTCACCAACCTCGTCTTCCGGGCCGGCGAATATTGCCTGCGCATTCCCGGCAAGGGGACAGAGGAATATATCGATCGCGGCAACGAGGCGGTGGCGGCAAAGGAGGCGGCGCGCGCCGGGGTGTCGCCTGAAGTGATGCACTTCGATGCCAAAACTGGCGTGATGCTCACCCGCTACATCGACGGCGCCGTCACCATGTCGCCGGATCTCTTCAAAGAGCGCAAAAGCTCGCCCGCCCGCGCCGGCAAGGCGTTTTACAAGCTGCATCGATCGGGGGCGAAATTTCCCTTCCGCTTCGAACTCTTCTCGATGATCGACGATTACCTGAAAATCCTATCGAGCAAGACCGTCGATCTGCCTGAAGGTTATCACGACGTGTTGGCCGAGGCCGAAACGGTGCGCGCCGCCCTCAACGCCCACCCGCTGCCGCTCACTGCCTGCCACTGCGACCCGTTGTGCGAGAACTTCCTCGACACGGGCGAACGCATGTGGGTGGTCGACTGGGAATATTCCGGCATGAACGATCCCATGTGGGACCTGGGCGATCTGTCGGTGGAGGCAGGCTTCGATGCCGGCCAGGACGCGGAAATGATGGCGGCCTATTTCGGCGGCACCCCGCGCCCCGACGAGACCGGTCGCATGGTGATCTACAAGGCCATGTGCGACCTGTTGTGGACCTTGTGGGGCCTCATCCAGCACGCCAACAACAATCCGGTCGACGATTTCATGGCCTATGCGCTCAACCGCTTTGCCCGCTGCCGGGCGTTGATGGCCGATCCGGGCTTTGCCGGTCACGTCAAGGCGGTGGCGGCGGGGCCGGGTCGCTGACGGCGATGGAAGCGGCGCGCTGATGCTATGAGCACGGTGGCGTTCGCGCCTATCGTTGCGCTCGCATTGTCCATCAGGTGAACGTCCCATGATCGATGAAGCCCGCCAGCGTACTGAGTACTTGCAATCCCGGTTGAAGGCGGAGGGCATCGATGTCGCCGTCTTCACCGATGAGGCCTCGATCGCCTATCTGGCGGGG